>PPYE01106181.1_pt1 | contig 138676 bp, 114 predicted proteins | sample 1559881 | NCBI WGS metagenome assembly PPYE01 (sample SAMN08240022, study PRJNA423297) | Human gut metagenome, whole genome shotgun sequencing project.
AAAAATCTGATTATCAGTCTGAAATAAGTATCTCTGGGTGTTATTTATAATATGGGGTAGTGGTTAATTATTATGTCATATGCTTCTAAATGTAATGTTTTGAGGGGAGACATGAGCAATAGGAGAAGTGGTATTTGCATCAATGGGTCCAACAAAAAGAATTAAACAATAAGAATGAACAAAGTGTTGTAATCATCATACTGGTTGCAACACTTTTTTTTTCGACATTTTTTGAGAATTGTGGGATACCACATATCCGGTCACCGCCATGCTCCGATTTGATTTCTATACCAAAAGATCGGAGGAAAGATAATGGCTTATAACAAAACAAGTGAAGAACGAAAACGGCAAGCGAAAAAATTATATTTTTTATTCATATGATCCGATGATTTATGTTTCGGATGCTCATCCGATAGAAGTGATAGAAGATTAGAAAAAGATTGACAAGTTACCAATTGGTTACTACAATATAAGTAACCGAATGGTAACTGCTAAGGGGCATGGACAATTTTTGCATTCATATTACTTTTTAATATATGGATTTTATTTTAAAAGATAAATCCAACATATGCTGCAGCATTTAAGGAAAAATGAAAATATAAGGAGAAGATATGGAATCAGATATCATTAAAATCAGCCACTTGAATAAAAGCTTTGGCGAAGTAAAAGCGGTAAATGATTTGAGCTTTCGTGTGAAAAAAGGAGAATTGTTTGCATTTCTAGGAGTAAACGGTGCAGGGAAAAGTACAACCATTTCTATTCTTTGTGGACTGCTGAAAAAAGACAGTGGAACGGTTCAGGTAAACGGAATAGAAACTGACAAAGCCGGCGTACAGACAAAAAGGATGCTTGGTGTTGTATTTCAGGATAGCGTACTTGATAAACCACTTACGGTGAAAGAGAACCTAATGAGCAGAGCTGCTTTGTACGGCATTACAGGAAAAGCCTTTGATAAGAGATTACAGGAGCTGGTCGAGATTTTGGATTTTGACGAGTTTTTAAACAGACCTGTAGGTAAGCTGTCGGGCGGTCAGAGAAGAAGGATTGATATTGCCCGTGCATTATTGCACAGACCGGAAATTTTGATTCTTGACGAGCCTACAACAGGGCTTGATCCGCAGACAAGGCAGTTAATCTGGAATGTTATCGAGAAGCTTCAGAAAACAGAAAATATGACAGTATTTCTAACCACCCATTATATGGAAGAGGCTGCTAATGCCGGGTATGTTGTGATTCTCGACAAAGGAAGTATCGCAGCGGAAGGTACACCGTTTGAACTTAAAAATGATTATGTACAGGATATAGTATCTGTTTATGGTGTTTCCGAAGATGAAATAAAGTCATTGAACAGAGAATATAAAAAAATACGTGACGGATATCAGATAAAAGTAAGAAATACGAAGGAAGCTACGGAGCTTATTGTAGAACATCAGGACCTATTCAGGGATTATGAAGTAGTAAAAGGCGGAATGGATGATGTATTTCTTGCAGTCACAGGGAAAAAGTTAGGAGGTGAGCATTGATGAGAACAGTATTGGCATTAATGAACAGGAACAGGAAACTGTTTTTTAAAGATAAAGGAATGTTGTTTACATCAATGATCACACCAGTTATTCTGATTGTTCTGTATGCTACGTTTCTTGCAAAGGTTTTCAGAGATTCTTTTACAGCAGCGATTCCGGATATGATCACGATTTCGGATAAGCTCATTAATGGAACTGTGGCAGCACAACTGACAGCATCGCTTATGGCAGTGAGCTGTATCACTGTAACATTTTGTGTAAATCTGACTATGGTGCAGGACAAGGCAAATGGAACATGGAAGGATTTTAATGTTTCGCCTGTCAGCAAGGGAAAAATATATTTGGGATATTTTCTGTCAACAGTAGCTAATTCATTGATGGTCAATACACTTGCGTTTGTATTATGTCTGGGATATCTGCTCAAAATGGGATGGTATCTGAATGCAGTAGATGTATTATGGGTTTTATTTGATATGATATTGCTCGTCCTGTTTGGAAGTACGCTTTCAAGTATCATTAGCTTTCCGTTGACAACACAGGGACAGCTTTCGGCTGTAGGTACAATTGTCAGCGCAGGATATGGTTTTATATGTGGTGCTTATATGCCGATTTCAAATTTTGGATCAGGTCTTCAGAAGGCACTGTCTTATCTCCCGAGTACATATGCCACTTCATTGATTAAGAATCATATGCTTCACGGAGTATTCATGGAGATGGAGAGAAAACATTATCCGGATGAAATGGTTGAAGCGATAAGAGCCACTCTTGATTGCAATCCGGTATTTCATGGAAATGTAGTAGGTGTAAATCAGATGATCGGTATTATGATGGGAAGTATAGCTGTATTCGGAATTATTTATTATTTTGTTACATTGCTGCCAGATGGTGAAGGCGGACGATAGAAAATATTATTTTCGGCGGGTAAACAAAGCCTTTTTCATTTCACCAATCGTTGATATGGAAAAGGTGATTCTTGACATGATGAGATGGGCGGATATAACGGAAGAAAAGTTACGTGAAAAATAGTTGATAACTACAGGATTTGGAGAAACATTGTCTTGGGAATATTTGTGTTATGTGCGTAATCATCCGGTCAATTGGTCGGTTCCGACTTGTATATTATATGGAAATAAAGATAATCTGACATCACAGGAGACTATCCATAAGTTTGCCAATGATGTCGATGCAGAACTAACAATAATGCAAAACGGTATGTTATTTTTTCAAGATGCAGGGAGAAAGAAAACACTAATTTATAATTTACTTGACAAGTTACCAAAAGGTAACTTAATAACAGATTTAAATTAGGAGATAGACATGGAAAGCAAAGAAAAGAACACAAAGGAAAAAATATTGGAAGAAGCTTTGAAGTTATTTGCACAGAGTGGATATATGGGAACATCCATGAATGATATTGCTTCAAAACTTGGAGTAACCAAGGCTGCATTGTATAAGCATTATAAAAGCAAGCAGGAGATATTGGACAGTATTATTGAAAAAATGAATGAATTGGATATTGAGAGAGTAAAGCAGTATGAAATGCCGGAGGGTGATCTGGAAAAGGTTACAGCCGAGTATAAAGAAACGGCATTTGATAAGATTAAGCAGTTCACAAAGGTGCAGTTTCTTCATTGGATGGAGGAAGAATTTTCAAGCTGTTTTCGTAAGATGTTGACATTGGAACAGTACAGGGAGCCACAGATGGCACAGCTATATCAGAATTATCTTGTAAGCGGACCATTAACTTATATGGAAGCTTTGTTTTCAGGAATGCTGGGCGATGAAGGAAAAGCCAGACAGACAGCACTTGATTTTTATGGACCTATTTTTTTGCTTTATAGCATATATGATGGAGCAGAAGACAAAAGTCAAGTGATAAAGTTACTGGAAGAGCATATGGATCATTTCTTACAGGAAATGCAGATAAGTTGAAAGGGTGAAACGATTTGAACGATGAATTGGAGCAAAATCAAATGCTGGATATCATAATCAGAAAACAGGCTTTTATTCGTATTTTCTCACATTTGAGGATGGTGCACGTATTGAAATAATGAATTTACCGGAAATGGCTGATTTACCGAAGAAAATAGTTCGTACTGGATATTCACATATAGCTTTTAGCGTAGGAAGTATAGAAATAGTGGATGCGTTGACGGCAGAATTAAAAGCGGATGGTTATGAGGTTATCAGTGGACCACGGACTACGGGTGATGGATATTACGAAAGCTGCATTGTTGCGGTTGAAGATAATCAAATTGAGATTACAGTATAATTTGAAAATGCAGGTATTTGAAAGGACAAAAACATGGCCTCAAGCAAAGAATATTTACAATTTATATTAGAGCAGTTATCTGATTTAGAAGAAATTAATTATCGTGCAATGATGGGAGAATATATCATATATTATCGTGGCAGGATTGTCGGAGGCATATATGATGACAGGTTACTTGTGAAACCGACAAAATCTGCAGTTTTTTATATGGCAACTGCGATTTATGAATTACCGTATGAAGGGGCAAAGGAGATGCTGTTAGTAGAAGATGTTGACAGTAAGGAATATTTGGCTGGACTTTTTAAAGCAATGTATGATGAATTGCCGGTTCATAAATCAAACAACAAAATAAGGAAATTTTGATAAAGCATTCACCCGGAATGGGTGAGTATTTTTGGTTTTCAGGTATTCAAATAACCGAAAAAAATCAGGTTATTGCTGAAGCGTATAGATTCATTAGTGGAGTAATACAATATATTAAGAAGCAAAATAATAATCCAAAATATAAAAGGTACTTGAAAATTTAGTAGAAAACATATTGACTTTGTAAATGAAATTGGGTAATATATGCACATAGAACAAAAACTTTCGAGGTTTTTATCGGAAATGGTGCTTGCACCAAGTCTGGGTTTGAAAAAAGTCCGTTACAATATGCAGAGGTGTTATGTATATTGTAATGGGCTTTTTTTGTATTATATTCTAGAAAAATCAGGAGGTGTGTATGGTAATAGGAATTATAGAAGATGACACTTTGTTGAGAAAAGCTTTGGATACATCTATGCAAAATAAAGGTTATACAACGATTCTTGCTGGTTCAAGAAAAGAAGCAATTAAAAATATAGATAGATCTGTAGATTTGTTGATTGTAGATATTGGATTACCGGATGGAGATGGAATAAATCTATATCAAGAGCTTCAAAAAAATGGAAAAATTCCAGCTATTTTTTTGACTGCAAAAGATGACGAAAAAGATATGTTAAAAGCGTTTGATACAGGAGCAGATGATTATGTGGTTAAACCATTTTCGATAAAAGTATTGTTAAAGCGTATTGAAGTTGTGCTAAAGAGAAAATCAAATGAAAATATTTTTATGTGCGGACAGGTTATGTTATATTCCGATAGAAAACAGGTTTTTGTTGGAGAGACGGAAATATCTTTGACACTCAAAGAGTATCAGCTTTTAGAATATTTTATTATGAACCAGAACCAGGTTCTTACAAAAGAGATGATAATGGAAAATATATGGGGAATCGATAGTGAATTCATTGATCCCAACACAATTAGCGTTATGATCAGCAGATTGAAAAAGAAATTGAATGATTCATCGAATGTTATCAGTAATGTATTTGGAATGGGATATAGAATGGGAGAGTAGCATGGCTGTAGCAAGTTTTACAGTACTTTTAATAGGTTTCATACTCGGAGGAAGCACTGTATATTTAGTTGAAAATCATTTGAGAACAAATGAAATGAATAAAATATATAAATTGACGGAATCCTTAATAAACGGCAATGAATTAGATGGTTCTGATATAGGAAAAGAAACGATCTATTCTAAAACGACCAATCAATTAATCCGTTTACAGGAAATATTGGAAGGAAGAAGGAAAGAGGCTGAAAAAAGTAAATATGAGATACAGAAATTAATTTCTGAGATTGCGCATCAACTAAGGACACCGCTGGCGAATATAAAAAATTATACAGAATTGCTGCAAGAGTCATTGGATGAAATGCAAGAAGTATTGAATACAGAATACATGAAAGACTTGCGAACAAGTGAAGAACAATTATGTTTTTTAGTGGAAAGCTTTATAAAAACTGCTCGATTAGAGCAAGGAATCATACAAGTTCACATGCAAAAAGAAAATCTTGTCGAAACAATTCTAAATGCATTAGGGCAAATACAAAAAAAGGCAGAAGATAAAGGTATCTTTTTTCAAGTAGAATTGCCGGAGAAAATCATTTGCGAACATGATAAAAACTGGATGTGTGAGGCGTTTTATAATGTGTTTGATAATGCAGTCAAATATAGCAAAAGCAACAGTACGATCGATATCACAATGAAACAAACGGAAATGTTTTATAAAATTCAGATAAGAGATTATGGAATCGGGATAAAAGACGGAGAAGAAAACAAAATTTTTCAAAGATTTTATCGAGGTGAACAGGCAAGAGGTCAGGAAGGATGCGGAATTGGTTTATATCTTTCCAGAGAGATTGTTTTATTACAAAAAGGGATGATAAAAGCAAAACAAATGAATCCAGGGTTCCTTATAGAGGTGAATCTTCCGATATAGACAATTCATATGCACCTTGTAAGAAGTTTGTAAGATGTACCATGTAAAATAGAGTATGGCTGAAAAAATGTAGCATTTGCGAAAGGGGGTTACAGAAAAGATGGATATAATTAAAGCCATAAATCTTAAAAAATATTATACATCCGATACATATGAAGTGCGTGCTTTAGATGGTGTGTCACTAACAGTAGAAGAGGGCGAATTTATAGCAGTTGTCGGTACGTCCGGATGTGGAAAGACAACACTTATGAACATTTTGGGTGGTCTTGACACTCCGGATTTTGGAGGTGTCTGGATCAGAAATACAAGTTTAAAAGATCTTAACAAGGAAGAAAGAACGATATTCAGAAGAAGAAATATCGGATTTGTATTTCAGCAATATAATTTGATACCTTCTCTTAGCATACGCGAAAATATAGTTCTTCCGATGCGACTGGATGGTAAGGAAATCGATGTGGATTTTTTCAATGAAATTGTAGAAACACTTGGACTAAAAGATAAATTAGAACGTTTCCCATCAACACTGTCCGGCGGGCAGCAACAGCGAGTTTCTATAGCGCGGGCATTATTAACGAAACCGGCAATTGTCCTGGCGGATGAACCGACCGGAAATCTGGATTCTGTTACAAGTATGGAAGTTGTGGGATTACTAAAATCCTGTGCCGCAAGATTCCATCAGACGACATTGATCGTAACTCATCAAGAGGAAGTAGCACAGATGGCAGACAGAGTAATACGTATGTCCGATGGGAAAATCTATATAAGAGATTGTAACGATTGTTAGGAGGTATCATTATGTTTCATAAGAACATTCCAAATAACAATAAAGACATAATCCGATTTCTGGCTAAGAATTTTGCAGGCACAAAAAAGGTAAGAAATTCGATTTTATTTTGCTCGGTAGTAATCGGTATTGTTGCGATTACCATGGTATTCGGAATCTCTTTTGGGAAAATACAGGCAGAAGAAATAAGATTAATCAGAGAAAATGGAGCTGCTTCTTCGGGCAGAATAGAAGATGGAACAGAAGAACAATATGCAAAATTAAAACAACTGGATTATATAAAACAAGTTGGAAAAAGTATTTTTGTAGGTGAAGCTACAGAAGTTTCGGAGAACAATGCAAAAACGATATGTGATATAGTCTGGGCTGACTCAGAAAGCTGGAACAATTTTTGGAGACCGGCATATACCAATGTGCTTGGAAATTATCCACAGAAAAAGGATGAAATTCTATTATCTGAGCGGGCATTGAAAAAACTTGGTATCTCTGAACCGGAACAGGGAATGGAAATAAACTTAGATGTATACAAAGGTGTGTTCGAACATTCGAAAGAAAAATTCGAATTGTGTGGCTGGTATACAGACTCTGGAAATGAATTAGCAATCGGATATATTTCACATGACAAAATTAAAGAGTTGAAACTGGAAAAGGGTCCTTATACTTTACTTTTCAGTCAGAGTGATCATTTAAACAGGAATAAAACAGAGGAAAAATTATATCAGACATTGCCGATGAAGAGTGCAGATCAGAAGATATACGTTTCTGATACAGCACAATATACTGCTGTTTCTAAATTCGCAGGTGGATATGAGATGGTGATATTAGGAACAATAGGAATTTTGTGTGGAATATATTTCCTTGTACGCAATGTCCTTTGGATATCCATGAGCGAAGATGTTCAAAATCTCGGACTGCTCCACACGATCGGAGCCACAGAAAGACAAATTACAAAAATATACCGGAAACAAATGAGGTCACTCATGTTAAAAGGTTCTGTTTTGGGAAGTTTGATTTCTGCACTGATTTTGATTTTATTGATACCGAAAATATTAGGCTTTCATTTTTATCAGGAAATGGGAGGAAACACGATACTTTCCTTTTTCAGGCCGTGGATTCTTTTGATTTCTGTTCTATTTGTAAATGGAATTCTGTGGATAGCATCGGAAGGTGTTATTAGAAAAATAACGACTCTGTCTTGCGTTGAGAGTGCCACTTATGATGGAAATAAGCTTAACAGAAAAATAAAACATCCTGTGGAAATGGTGTTGAAACGTTCTGAAATAGGAGAAATGTTTTATATTGCATGGGGAAATATAACACGACATAAAGCACGATTTATCATTACAAGTATTTCCATATTTTTAGGAGTCCTGTCTTTTATTCTAATGAATGTACTTACAAATGGATGCGATTATAAGCATCTTCTTGAAAAACGTCCTGATTTTTTGCTGGCAGGAGAGTTTAGCGAATTCGGGAAAAGCCAGGGATGTGGGGAAGAATATAAAACCAGAGAAATCGATGTTGATCCTTTACTGACACAGGGAGACGGTGTGGAACTGTTGTATGATAATGATTATGATGAATTTTCACCAATCTCTCAAGAGTTGGAGAAAAAACTACACAAGATAGATGGTATTGATTGGGAAAATTCAAATCTGATTGAAGGAGCTTATGTAACTACGGTTATGTCTAAGAAAGGAATTCGTCCTTATGACGAGGGGCTTTCAGATCTTACAAATGACAATATGGTGGAAGGATTCAGTTGGGATACGGTACAGGTTTTAAATGAAAATCAAATCTTGTCGCTTAAGAAATACGTTCAGGATAATCAACTCAATATTGATGTGAAATCTTTGGAAGAAGGAAATGGTGTGCTGATCATACATGATCATATGCTGACCCCGGAACAGCAAAAACTTGCAGATGAAGCAATTGGCGAACCGGTATATTTTAAAACTTTGCTTTCAAAAGAAGATGCGATTCGTAGAAAAGAACAAAGTAATTCTGATAGTAAAGAGAAACAACAGGAAGAGGAATTTCCTCAAAAGGAATCCGAAACATTTACTCTATGTGGTTATTTAGACAAGCAAAGTGATAATTTTCCAGAAATACATCAATCCTGGCATGGAGAAGACAGCTTATATTATTTTATTAGTGAGAAAGGCTTTCAAAAGATACCAACTGAGAAAAAGATATTAACAATGGAATTAACTGCCGACTCGGAAAAAGAACCTTATGTGAAAACACAGATTAGCGAGCTGGTCTCCGAGGAAAATAAAAAACGATCCGAAATGACAGAAGTATCAATGGATGAAGGAACCGGCGAAGCAGGAGTTTTTGTTATCTGTAAATCAGACCTGATGCAGCAAAAAGAAACATATATGAGAGGAAATAGAATTCTCCTAGGTGCTGTAAGTATCATATTATTCATTGCGGGATTGACCAATTATTGTAATGTTGTATTCACTGGGATGTACGCTCGACGAAAAGAGTTTGACGTAATGAAAAGTATTGGAATGACCGATAAGCAAATGAAATTAATGCTCTTTGGAGAAGGCAGTTATTATTTTATGTGCGTGGTGGGAATGATGTTCACAGTAGGAGCAGCAACTTTGGTTGGAGTAAAAATTTATATGGAAAATAAATTGTCATATTTTACATTTTATTGGCCAATTCACATTACTGTAGGTGTAATATTATCTTTATTGCTTATTAATGTTGCGGTTACACATTTTATATGCAAGAAGAGATAGAAGAGACATGGTGACTATTTAGGATCTATGTTAAGCTTTGAAATGAAATTCTTGTGAACTTTGCCCTGTTACAGTTGTTTTTTACGCTATTATCTGAAAGACATATAATATATAGGCTTGAATGGTGAAAGTGCCCATTTGGGCCTATTATCGCGTGAATTAATATGTTACAACCAGAGCAAGATCCACCCGTGTATTACAGTATTGTCATTTTGACAATTTTGTATTACTTACGAGTAGCGGACTTGATGGGGATTACGTCCCTATACCCACGTGAAAATATAATTGCAGGCAATTACATTTTAGCAGATATGCGGGCATATCTGAATAAGCGTCATAGACAACAAAATAAGAAAATTTTGATAAGGCATTCACCCGGAATGGGTGAGTATTTTGGGTTTTCAGGTATTCAAATAACCGAAAAAAATTTTCATCAAGAACGATCTGTCATTGGCGGCAGGCGCAACAAATTTCTTAGAGAAAATTAAGTTTTACAAATAAGGTTGCTTACAAGTGTAAAGAAAACAGAAACTTAAATATTCACAAAGAGAAAAGGCTATGGTATAATACAGAGTACTGAATTTAGATAATTATACTGAAAATCAAAGGATTTATAGGAGGAAATATACAAAATGAAATTAGGAATCGTAGGATTACCGAATGTAGGAAAAAGTACTTTATTCAATTCACTGACAAAAGCAGGAGCAGAATCAGCCAACTACCCATTCTGTACCATTGATCCAAATGTGGGCGTTGTTACTGTACCGGATGAACGTTTGAATGTGCTTGGTGAGATGTATCACACCAAAAAGATCATCCCGGCAGCGATTGAGTTTGTAGATATCGCAGGTCTTGTAAAAGGTGCATCCAAAGGAGAAGGTCTTGGAAACCAGTTTCTTGCAAATATCCGTGAGGTTGATGCAATTGTTCATGTAGTACGTTGTTTCGAGGACAGCAATATTGTCCATGTAGACGGAAGTATCGATCCGCTGCGTGACATTGAGACGATCAACCTGGAGCTGATCTTTTCAGACCTTGAGATCCTGGAAAGAAGAATTTCCAAAGCAGTCAGAGCAGCAAGAAATGACAAGACGATTGCAAAAGAGCTGGCACTGATGGAAAGAATTAAAGCACATCTGGAAGATGGAAAGATGGCAAAGAGCTTTGATGATATCAATGACGAAGATGAACAGCAGTGGCTGGAAAGCTACAATCTTCTGACCTACAAGCCGGTCATTTTTGCTGCAAATGTGGCAGAAGATGATCTTGCAGATGATGGTGCAAGTAATGCGGGAGTACAGGCAGTCCGTGAGTATGCAAAAAGAGAGGACTGCGAAGTATTCGTTGTATGTGCGGAAATTGAGCAGGAGATCGCGGAACTTGATGATGATGAAAAGAGCATGTTCCTGGAAGAACTGGGACTTAAGGAATCTGGCCTTGAAAAGCTGATCAAGGCAAGCTACAGCCTTCTCGGACTGATCAGTTACCTGACAGCAGGAGAACCGGAAGTCCGTGCATGGACGATCAAAAAAGGAACGAAAGCACCGCAGGCAGCAGGAAAGATCCATTCTGATTTTGAAAGAGGATTCATCCGCGCTGAAATCGTATCCTATGATGACTTGATGGCATGTGGCACTTATAACGCTGCAAAAGAAAAAGGTCTGGTAAGACTGGAAGGTAAGGACTATGTTGTACAGGACGGAGATATTATCCTGTTCAGATTCAACGTATAATAGTTGTTAATAAAGTAATTGATGATGTATGGTGAGAGGCGGACAGATGTCCGTCTCTTTTGTGATATAAGATAGTTAAAACTTACTACAGTTTGCATAAAACAACCCTGTGAAATACAGGGTTTGTACGTCAAAAGGAACAATCAGAACAGTAAAATGACTGGACTTTTCATATATGAACAGCTATAATAATATCGAACGAAAGTGTAGAAAAATTTTAACACAAGTAAAAGTTTTGACACAATCTAAGGAGGAACAAAGAAAATGGCAAGATCAATGAAGACCATGGATGGTAACCATGCAGCTGCTCATGCTTCTTATGCTTATACAGAAGTTGCTGCTATTTACCCGATCACACCTTCATCTGTAATGGCTGAAGCCACAGACGAATGGGCAACACAAGGAAGAAAGAATATTTTTGGTCAGACTGTTCAGGTAACAGAAATGCAGTCTGAAGCAGGTGCAGCAGGTACTGTACACGGCTCACTGTCAGCAGGTGCGCTTACTACTACTTACACAGCTTCCCAGGGCTTACTTCTTATGATTCCTAACTTATATAAAATTGCTGGTGAACAGCTTCCGGGTGTATTCAACGTATCTGCCCGTGCAGTAGCTTCACACGCTCTTAATATTTTTGGTGATCATTCAGATGTTTACGCCTGTCGTCAGACTGGATGCGCAATGCTCTGTGAATCCAGCGTACAGGAAGTTATGGACCTGACACCGGTTGCACATTGTGCAGCACTGAAAGGTAAAATTCCTTTCATTAACTTCTTCGATGGTTTCCGTACATCACACGAAATCCAGAAGATCGAAACATGGGATTACGAAGATCTGGAAGATCTCGTAGATAAGGATGCAATCAAGGAATTCCGTGCACATGCACTGAACCCGAACCATCCATGTGAAAGAGGATCAGCTCAGAACCCGGATACATTCTTCCAGGCTCGTGAAGCATGTAACCCATACTACGATGCTATGCCGGCAATCGTACAGGAATACATGGACAAAGTTAACGCTAAGATCGGAACAAACTACAAACTGTTCAACTACCATGGTGCAGAAGACGCTGAAAGCGTAATTATCGCTATGGGATCTGTTTGTGACACAATCGATGAAACAATCGATTACTTACTTGCTCAGGGCAAGAAGGTTGGTGTTGTTAAAGTTCGTCTTTACAGACCATTCTGCGCACAGGCGCTTGTAGATGCAATTCCGGATTCTGTTAAGTACATCAACGTTCTTGACAGAACAAAAGAACCAGGATCTCTTGGAGAACCTCTGTACCTTGATGTTGTTGCAGCTCTTAAAGGAACTAAATTCGACGCTGTTAAGATCAACTCAGGACGTTACGGACTTGGTTCTAAAGATACAACACCGGCTCAGGTTGTTGCTGTATTCGAGAACGAAGCAAAACCTAAATTCACAATCGGTATCGTTGATGATGTAACAGGACTTTCTCTTGAAGTTGGTGCTCCACTGGTTACAACACCAGAAGGAACAATTAACTGTAAGTTCTGGGGACTTGGAGCTGACGGAACAGTCGGAGCTAACAAGAACTCTATCAAGATCATCGGTGATAACACAGATATGTATGCACAGGCTTACTTTGATTATGATTCAAAGAAATCTGGTGGTGTTACAATGTCTCACCTCCGTTTCGGTAAGAAACCGATCAAATCTACTTACCTGATTCATAAAGCAAACTTTGTTGCATGCCACAACCCGTCATACATCAACAAATACAACATGGTTCAGGAACTTGTAGATGGTGGTACATTCCTTCTTAACTGCCCATGGACAGCAGAAGAACTTGACAAACATCTTCCGGGACAGGTTAAAGCATTCATCGCCAACCATGACATTAAATTCTATACAATCGATGGTATCAAGATTGGTAAAGAAATCGGACTTGGCGGACGTATCAATACAGTTCTTCAGTCTGCATTCTTCAAACTGGCTAACATCATTCCGGAAGAAGAAGCTATCGACCTTATGAAGAAAGCTGCAAAGGCTACATACGGTAAGAAAGGTGATAAGATCGTACAGATGAACTACGATGCTATCGATGCCGGAGCTAAGCAGGTTAACGCAATCGAAGTACCGGAAAGCTGGAAGAACTGCGAAGACGAAGGTCTGTTCACACCAGAAGTTAAGGGTGGAAGAGAAGATGCAGTAGCATTCGTTAAGAACATTCAGTCTAAGGTTAATGCTCAGGAAGGTAACACACTGCCTGTATCTGCATTCAAAGATTATGTAGATGGATCTACACCGTCAGGAACAGCTGCTTACGAAAAACGTGGTATCGCAGTAGATATCCCGATCTGGCAGTCAGAAACATGTATCCAGTGTAACCGTTGTGCATATGTATGTCCGCACGCTGCAATCCGTCCGGTAGCTCTTACAGAAGAAGAACTTGCAAAAGCACCAGAAGGACTGAAAGCAATCGACATGATCGGTATGCCGGGAATGAAGTTCACAATGACTGTATCAGCTTATGACTGTACAGGATGTGGCTCTTGTGCAAATGTCTGCCCAGGTAAGAAGGGTGAAAAAGCTCTTGTTATGGGTAACATGGAAGAAAACGCTGGAGAACAGGTATACTTTGACTTTGGTACAGAAATCGAAGTAAAACCGGAAGTTGTTGCTAAATTTAAAGAAAATACAGTAAAAGGATCTCAGTTCAAACAGCCACTGCTTGAGTTCTCAGGAGCTTGTGCCGGATGTGGAGAGACTCCATACGCTAAACTTATCACACAGTTATTCGGTGACAGAATGTACATCGCTAATGCAACAGGATGTTCATCTATCTGGGGTAACTCATCTCCGTCTACACCTTACACAGTAAACTCTAAGGGACAGGGACCGGCTTGGTCTAACTCACTGTTCGAAGATGCTGCTGAGTTTGGTTACGGTATGTTACTTGCTCAGAAAGCAATCAGAGAAGGTCTGAAAGCGAAAGTTGAAGAAGTTGCTGCATCAGATAAAGCCAGCGAAGAAGCAAAAGCTGCTTGCAACGAATGGCTTGAAACATACGGATGTGGAGCTACTAACGGAACAGCTACAGACAAACTTGTTGCTGCATTAGAAGGATGCGACTGCCCGACATGCAAAGATATCGTTGAAAAGAAAGACTTCCTCGCTAAGAAATCTCAGTGGATCTTCGGTGGTGACGGATGGGCTTACGATATCGGATTCGGTGGTGTTGACCACGTACTTGCAAGTGGAAAAGACATCAACGTAATGGTATTCGATACAGAAGTTTACTCTAATACAGGTGGACAGTCTTCTAAGTCTACTAAGACTGGTGCTATTGCTCAGTTCGCAGCAGGCGGAAAAGAAACTAAGAAGAAAGACCTTGCTTCTATCGCAATGAGCTATGGTTACGTATACGTTGCACAGATCGCTATGGGTGCTGACTTCAACCAGACTGTAAAAGCTATCGCAGAAGCTGAAGCATATCCGGGACCATCCCTGATCATCGCTTACGCTCCATGTATCAACCATGGTATCAAGAAAGGCATGAGCAAAGCTCAGACAGAAGAACAGCTTGCAGTTGAATGTGGATACTGGAACAACTTCCGTTTCAATCCGGCAGCTGAAGGATCTAAGTTCACTCTTGACAGCAAAGCACCAGACCTTGCTGGATACGAAGAGTTCCTTAACGGAGAAGTTCGTTACAACGCTCTTGCTAGATTCAATCCTGAAAAGGCTAAAGTTCTGTTTGCTAAGAACGAAGAAGAAGCAAAAGCTAGATATGCATATCTGCAGAAACTCGTTACACTGTACGGTTCTGAAGAATAAGATTGACTTGAATAGGGAGTCAGGGACGAAAGTCTCTGGCTCCTTTTGTCGTTGCACATTCAAAAGTCTGGGAGTGGTATGTGGTGGAAAGGGACTGGAAATTTATGTATAAATAGCAATTATCTCTTGCAAAAATGAAAATTTTATAGTATGGTTGATAAAGAAAATGATGAATATTCAGCTTGATAGAGGCGCGGGATTTATCAGTACCTTCTGAAAGATGTGGCAGGGAAGCCGACAGAAGAGAAAGGAAATACCGCCGAAGGAGCCGGAACCCCAACCCCGGTTTCTGGGACGATGCAGAAGATGCAGCGTACTGTCACACATGTGGAGCGCTATCGGAAGAACATTTAAGGAAGACTATACATGCCATGAATGCGTTTTGACGGTGCAAGCGTTATTCATGGCATTTTTATGTTTCAAAATAGGAGGTTTTTTAATTGAGAGAAAAAATGAAAAAGTTAAGCAGTCTGCTCGCAGCTATAATGATCTGTGTAATGGCAAGTCCCCTTGTCGCTTTTGCAGCAGACGCGGAGGAGTATGTACCGAAGATGTACGCCAGCATCTGGTCACTGGTTCCACCGGTGGTTGCGATCGCACTGGCACTGATCACAAAAGAAGTGTACAGTTCGTTATTTGTGGGGATTTTAGTGGGTGGAATGTTTTATTCCGGATTTTCCTTTGAAGGAACCATCACCCATATTTTTCAGGAAGGGATCGTAGGTGTTCTTTCTGACAGCTATAATGTGGGAATCCTGATTTTTCTGGTTATCTTAGGAACCATGGTCTGCCTGATGAATAAGGCAGGAGGATCTACTGCATTCGGTGAATGGGCAAGTTCCCATATCAAGAGCCGTGTCGGTGCACAGCTTGCAACAATCGTTCTTGGTGTGTTGATATTTATCGATGACTATTTTAACTGTCTGACAGTCGGAAGCGTGATGCGTCCGGTAACGGATGCGCAGAATGTTTCCAGAGCAAAGCTTGCGTATCTGATCGATGCGACAGCAGCTCCGGTATGTATCATTGCACCGATTTCATCTTGGGCAGCAGCCGTTACCGGTTTTGTAGAAGGTGAAGATGGATTTTCGATATTTATCCGTGCAATTCCATATAACTTCTATGCAATCCTTACCATCGTGATGATGATTGCAATGGTTATGATGAAGGTTGAGTATGGTCCGATGAAGCTTCATGAAGATAATGCGAAAAAAGGTGATATTTACACCACACCGGACAGACCGTATGCAAATGCGGAGGAAGAGACAGTGGATAACTGTAAAGGAAAAGTAATGGATCTTTTGATCCCGATTATTTCACTGATCATCTGCTGTGTGATCGGAATGATCTACACCGGTGGGTTCTTTGACGGAGTCGGTTTTGTAGAAGCATTTTCAGGAAGTGATGCTTCCCAGGGACTGGTGTACGGAAGTTTCTTTGCTTTTGTGATCACAATCGTGCTGTATCTGGTAAGACGTGTGCTGAAATTCGATGAATGTATGGCATGTCTCCCGGATGGATTTAAGGCGATGGTTCCGGCAATCCTGATTCTTGTTTTTGCATGGACACTGAAATCTATGACAGACAGTCTTGGAGCGGCGGAATATGTAGCAGGTATTGTAGCCGGAAGTGCGGAAGGTATGGTAAATCTTCTTCCGGCAATCATCTTCCTTGTGGGATGCTTCCTTGCATTTGCAACCGGTACAAGCTGGGGAACATTCGGAATCCTGATCCCGATCGTGGTACATGCATTTGAAGGAAAGAATGAGACGATGATGATCATTGCCATCTCCGCATGTATGGCTGGAGCAGTTTGTGGTGACCACTGTTCACCTATTTCGGATACAACGATCATGGCATCTGCCGGTGCACAGTGCAATCATATTAATCATGTTAATACACAGCTTCCATATGCGGCAGGCTGCGCAGTGATCTCTTTTATCAATTATATTATTGCCGGCTTTGTACAGAGTGCATGGATCGCACTTCCGGCAGGAATCATCATGATGCTTGTATTTGTGACATTCATGAAATTTTCACAGAAAAAGCAGACAGCTGTTTTTTCACAGAAGAAAGAAGCAGAATAGAGAAAATGAGGAATGGCTTTCGTAGCTGTTCCTTATTTTATTTACGCGAGCAACGAGTCAAAGTCCGTGCTTGCACGAGACTTTGGCGACTGCCGCGATAACTTGAGAAACAAGCGGAGCGTGTTTCTCATAGTTGGCGGAAAAGTCATAAAGAACTGGGGAGGTACAGCGGATTATGAAAAACAATTCCCACCAAGACCTTGTATCAAATCAAAGAAATGTGTACAATGTTATTTATGAGACTAACTACAGAACTTGGAGGAAATCATATATGGATTTAACAAAGCTTACAGCATATGAGATCATTGAGCACAGACCTCTTCCGGATTTGAAATCGGAAGGAGCACTTTTAAGACATAAAAAGAGCGGTGCGAGGGTGCTTCTGATCTCCAATGATGATGAAAATAAAGTATTTAATATCGGATTCCGCACACCGACAACGAACAGTACCGGAGTGCCACATATCATGGAACATACTGTTCTGTGTGGCTCGGAAAAGTTTCCGACCAAGGATCCGTTTGTGGAACTGGTAAAAGGATCTTTGAACACCTTTTTGAATGCGATGACTTATCCGGACAAGACAGTATATCCGGTTGCAAGCTGTAATGAAAAGGATTTTCAGAATCTGATGGACGTGTATATGGATGCAGTTCTGCATCCGAATATTTATAAACACGAAGAGATCTTCCGGCAGGAGGGATGGAATTATCACCTGGAGGAAGCAGATGGGGAGCTTTCTTATAACGGAGTTGTTTATAATGAGATGAAGGGAGCTTTTTCTTCACCGGATGGTGTTCTGGATCGTATGATCCTGAATTCTCTTTTCCCGGATACGACCTATGCAAATGAGTCCGGCGGAGATCCGGATGTGATCCCGGAACTGACTTATGAAGAATATCTGAATTTCCACAGAACCTATTATCATCCGTCCAACAGTTATATTTACCTCTATGGAAATATGGATATGGAAGAGAAATTAAATTGGCTGGATCAGGAATATCTGTCTGCTTACGATAGAAAAGAAGTAGATTCTGAGATCCATCTGCAGAAGCCGTTTGAGCAAATGCATGATATCACAAAGCCGTATTCGATCGCAAGTAATGAATCGACAGAAGATAACACCTATCTTTCCTACAATAAGGTCATTGGGACTTCTCTGGATGAAAAGCTGTATCTGGCATTCCAGATCCTGGATTATGCACTGCTTTCTGCGCCGGGAGCACCAATTACAAAAGCACTTCTGGAAGCAGGAATCGGAAAAGATATCAGCGGGGCGTATGACAGCAGCACCTATCAGCCGATCTTCTCCATTGTGGCAAAGAATGCCAATGAAGAGCAGAAAGCAGAATTTGTAAAAGTGATCGAAGATGCATTGAAGGCTATCGTAGAAAACGGAATGGACAAAAAGGCACTGGAAGCGGGAATCAATTACCATGAATTCCGTTACCGTGAAGCAGACTTCGGAGGCTATCCAAAGGGACTGATGTATGGTCTGCAGATATTTGACAGCTGGCTTTATGATGAGACAAAGCCGTTTATCCATGTGGAGGCACTGGACACCTTTGCGTTCTTAAAAGAACAGATCAATACCGGGTATTTTGAAAAGCTGATTCAGACATATCTTTTGGATAACCAGCATGGAGCACTGGTTACGATCGTGCCGGAACCGGGACGTACAGCCAGACTGGATGCGGAATTAAAAGAAAAACTGCAGGTATATAAAGAAAGCCTTAGCAGGGGAGAAATCGAAAAGCTGGTTGCAGATACAAAGCATTTACAGGAGTATCAGGAAGAACCGTCAAGTCAGGAGGATTTGGAGAAGATACCGATGCTGACAAGAGCGGATATTTCCCGCGAGATCGCACCGATTTATAATGAAGAGATGAAGATTGCAGATATCCCGACGGTATTCCATGAGATTGAGACGAACGGGATCGGTTATCTGGATCTGATGTTTGACCTTTCGGATGTGCCGGAAAAGGATCTCCCGATGGTGGGGCTTCTGCAGGCAGTTCTCGGAATCATTGACACTGAACATTATGAATATGGAGAACTTTTTAATGAAATCAACAGACACACCGGAGGAATCGGAACTTCACTGGAGCTTTACCCGGATGTGACGAAAGTAAAAGAAAAAGAATTCAAGGCAACTTTTGAAATCAAAGGGAAAGCACTTTATGGACAGATTCCATTTGCCATCCGTATGATGAAAGAGATTCTGACAGCCTCGAAACTGGATGATGAAAAACGTTTGAAAGAGATTCTTTCTATGACAAAGACCAGATTGCAGGATCGTTTCCTGTCTGCAGGACATTCCGCAGCAGCACTCCGGGCAATGTCTTATAAGTCACCGATTTCAAAATTTAAAGATACGACGAATGGAATAGAATATTACCAGAATATCCGTGAGATGGAAGAACATTTTGATGAGAAGAAAGAAGAAATCATCAGCGGATTGAAGGCTTTGTCGGAATTGCTTTTCAGAAAAGGCAATGTGATGATCAGTTACACAGCCTCAAGAGAGGGACTTGCCGTTTTGGAAGAGGAGATCGGAAGCTTAAAAGAAGCTCTTTATCCGGAGAGAACGCCAGAGAGCCGATGCATCCTGCACTGTGAAAAGAAGAATGAAGGATTTAAAACTTCTTCTAAAGTACAGTTTGCGGCAAAGGCAGGCAACTTTATCGACGCAGGGGAGGAATATAATGGGGCACTGCAGATCCTGAAAGTGATCATGAGTTATGAATACCTCTGGATCAATATCCGCGTAAAAGGTGGTGCGTATGGCTGCATGAGTAACTTCAACCGCATTGGTGAGGGCTATTTTGTATCTTACCGTGACCCGAATCTTGGAAGAACCCTGGAAATCTACGACGGAGTTCCGGAATATCTGGAGAACTTCACGGTCAGCGAACGCGATATGACAAAATATATTATCGGAACGATCAGCAACATTGATCAGCCGATGACTCCGGCAACCAAGGGAGACCGTTCCATGAACCTTTATATGAATCATGTCAGTGCAGAGATGATCAGAAAAGAAAGAGAACAGATCCTTACAGCAAACCAGGAGGATATCCGCGCACTTGCAGGTGTGGCACGTGCAGTGCTTGCAAATGATCAGATCTGTGTGATCGGAAATGAAGCAAAGATAGAAGAAGAAAAAGAATTATTTATGACAGTTGAGAATTTATTTTAGAAGGAGAATGCATGAGAGCAGATTTTAAATCAGGATTTGTAACGTTGATCGGCAGACCGAATGTGGGGAAATCCACCCTTATGAACTATCTGATCGGTCAGAAGATAGCTATTACATCGAATAAACCACAGACTACCAGAAACCGGATCCAGACGGTACTTACGACCGATGAAGGACAGATTGTATTTGTCGATACACCGGGAATCCATAAGGCGAAGAACAAGCTTGGGACTTACATGGTAAATGTGGCAGAGCGCACCTTAAATGAAGTTGATGTGGTACTGTGGCTGGTTGAGCCAAGTACCTTTATCGGAGCCGGAGAGCAGCACATTGTGCAGCAGCTTGGAAAGGTGACAACACCTGTCGTGCTGGTCATCAACAAGGCAGATACCGTGAAGAAGGAAGACATTCTTCCGTGTATCGCAAAATACAATGAAGTATACCAGTTTGCAGATATTGTTCCGGTATCTGCAAGAACCGGTGAAAATACAGACGAGCTTTTAAAGGTCATCATGAAATATCTTCCGTATGGACCGCAGTTTTATGATGAAGATACCATTACCGACCAGCCGGAAAGGCAGATCGTGGCAGAGCTGATCCGTGAGAAAGCACTGCACTGCCTGAATGAGGAGATTCCACATGGAATTGCGGTATCAATCGAGAAGATGAAAGCACGCAAAAAAGTGATGGATATTGAGGCAACGATCATCTGTGAACGTGATTCACATAAAGGAATCATCATTGGCAAGCAGGGATCCATGCTGAAAAAGATCGGCAGTACGGCGCGATATGAGATCGAGCAGATGCTCGAATGTAAGGTAAATCTCCAGCTTTGGGTAAAAGTAAAGAAAGACTGGAGAGACAGTGATTTCCTGATCAAAAACTTTGGATACCGAGAAGACGAGTAAAAAATGTCAAGGTGTTTCTCTGAAAAACAGTTGGCAGATATTACGCAGTATAGCATCTGAAAATATGGGAGAACCTAATCTTAAAAGGCATAAGAAAAAGATGAGGTGACCGAAGGATGAATCAGGAATACTGGGAGCAGTTTGCAAGAACAGGACGGGTGGAGGATTATCTCTCCTACCGGGAAAAGGAAGTCTGCAAAGCGAAAACGGAGAAATACGGGGACAAATGCAGTGAATCAGTTAACAACAATGACAGGGATGATTCTGTCGGTAGCACCGATTGGTGAATATGATAAAAGAGTCGTGATCCTGACAAAAGAAAAAGGGAAAATATCAGCGTTTGCAAAAGGAGCGAGACGACCGAACAGTCCGCTGGCAGGGGCTTGTACACCTTGTAATTTCGGAAAATTCATGCTGTATGAAGGAAGAAATTCCAACACTCTCCAGTCGGCAGAGATCGAAAATTATTTTGCAGAGCTCCGCACGGATGTGGAAGCAGCATACTATGCATTTTATTTTCTCGAATTTGCAGATTTTTATACAAGGGAAGCCAATGACGAGCGGGAAATGTTGAAGCTTCTTTATCAGACGATGCGCGTGCTGACGAAAAAGATCATTCCATTTGAGCTGGTACGCTACATATTTGAACTGAAGGCACTCAGTGTCAGTGGGGAAGGACCGCAGGTATTTCAGTGTGTCAGATGCGGGAACAGGGAACGTCCCTGTGTGTTCAGTGTAAAGGAGGGTGGTTTGGTCTGCAGTGAATGCGGTCAGAATGTCTATGACGGAATGCGGCTGAATACGTCTACCCTTTATGCCATGCAGTTCATTGTCGGGACACCGGTGGAAAAGCTCTATACCTTTACCTTAAGCGATGAAGTTTTAAAGGAACTGGGAAAGCTAATGGGGCGTTATCTGGATGTATACGTGGCTCACAGATTCAAGTCGCTTGAGATTCTGGAGCAGCTCACAGGGCTGAAATAACCGGAAAATTGTATATTAGATTAGAAAATAAAGACAAATTTGGCAAAAATTAGTAGGATAAGCTTGCAAAACCTATATGCAATAGGTATAATAGGTGAATCAGAGAGGAATAAATGTTATCGCGATAAGTGGCGTTGTTCTTCTAACGAAAAATAAAAAGAATGCGAGGATTAGTGTTATGGTAGAAAAGACAATGGACAAAATTGTAGCTTTGGCAAAATCAAGAGGCTTTGTATATCCGGGGTCTGAAATCTACGGTGGGCTTGCAAATACATGGGATTATGGTAACCTGGGTGTTGAACTTAAGAACAACGTAAAGAGAGCATGGTGGAAGAAATTCGTACAGGAGAACCCGTATAACGTAGGTGTTGACTGTGCGATCCTGATGAATCCGCAGACATGGATCGCTTCCGGACATCTGGGAGGATTCAGTGATCCGCTGATGGACTGTAAGGAATGTCACGAACGTTTCCGTGCAGATAAGATCATTGAAGATTATGCACATGAGCATGGAATTGATATTCCGGACAGCATTGACGGATGGTCACATGAAGAGATGGAAGGATTTGTAAAAGAACACGAAGTTCCGTGTCCGACCTGTGGAAAACACAATTTCACGGAGATTCGTGAATTTAACCTGATGTTCAAGACTTTCCAGGGTGTAACAGAAGATGCAAAGAACGTTGTTTACCTTCGTCCTGAGACTGCGCAAGGAATCTTCGTAAACTTTAAGAACGTACAGAGAACTTCAAGAAAGAAGCTTCCATTTGGTATTGGTCAGATCGGTAAATCATTCCGTAACGAGATTACACCGGGTAACTTTACATTCCGTACCCGTGAGTTTGAACAGATGGAACTTGAATTCTTCTGCAAACCGGATACAGACCTTGAATGGTTTGCTTACTGGAAGAAATTCTGTCTTGACTGGTTGTTCTCTCTTGGACTTAAGGATGAGGAAGTCCGTTACAGAGATCATGACAAAGAAGAGCTTTCTTTCTACAGCAAGGCTACAACAGACGTAGAATTCCTCTTCCCATTTGGATGGGGCGAGCTGTGGGGAATCGCAGACAGAACAGATTATGACCTGACACAGCATCAGAATGTATCAGGACAGGATCTGACTTACTTTGATGATGAGACCAATGAAAAATACATTCCATATGTTATCGAGCCATCACTTGGTGCTGACCGTGTGGTACTTGCGTTCCTTTGCGCAGCATATGATGAGGAAGAACTGGAAGACGGTTCTACACGTACTGTGATGCATTTCCATCCGGAACTTGCACCGGTTAAGATCGGTGTGCTTCCGCTTTCCAAGAAGCTGAACGAGGGCGCTGAGAAGGTTTATGCTATGCTTAGCAAATACTACAACTGTGAATTTGATGACAGAGGAAATATCGGTAAGAGATATCGTCGTCAGGATGAGATCGGAACACCGTTCTGCGTAACTTATGACTTCGATTCAGAAGAAGATGGAGCAGTTACTGTTCGTGACCGTGATACAATGCAGCAGGAAAGAATTAAAATTGAAGATCTCAAAGCGTACTTTGAGAAGAAATTTGAGTGGTAGAGATTTGAAAAGATCCGGATTTCCCAGGTTTGGGAAGTCCGGATCTTTTTGTGCAAAAAAGTTTGTTTGGGAGGTTGTGAGACAAATGGGACAAATATAAGTGTTCAAATTCCGTTGTGCCAACCATTCTGAGGAGCCTCTGAAAGCGAAAATTATGTCAGCAGAGGCTTCCATAATTTTTGAGTCTCCTCGCCATGGCACAACAATCGAATTTGAACACTTATATTTGTCCCATTTGTCATTCAACTTTACTGGTGGAAACTTTTTGCGGCAGGGGAAATGCTGGCAAGTGTGATGGGATTTTGGAATAAAAATGGCAGAGACTAGGGAGTGTAATCGTGATAGGTTGGCTAGAATGTGTGGATTTTGAGAAAAAATTTGATTTGTAAAAATAGACAAAGAAAATCGATGATATAGTTAAAAAATAGTCAATAAAAACAATGCCTATAGGGAAAAACTATTAAATATTCTGATAAATAATAAACAATAAAGAAAATTATTTAACGCTTGACTAATTGTAACGACAATTATATAATGAGACTAACGTTAAGGTTGGAAGATGAATATGTGAGATACTTGTTGTACAGACGGCGCGCACCGTTATTTAATGTATAGCATGAGCCGAAGGGGCAAGCAGAAACTCTCAGGCAAAAGGAACATATTCGGACAACACTCTGGAGAACAATATATATGTATTGTACCGAAGAAGTAGTCTGGACTATATAGCGCAAAAGTCCGGGTGATCTTTCAGGTGAACGGACAGAGGCAGACAAAAAAGATTTCAATGACGAAAACTTTTTTGCCTGTTTTTTTTGTACCCTAAAAAGGGGAATATTCAGAAAAATACAGATATAAACGATAAAATTCTGAATCAAATACACCGGAAAGGGAGCAAAAAAGACCAGGTAGTTGGTTCTAAGGAGGTAAAAGAGAATGAACAGAATTGAAGATGTAACAAATTACATTACTGAATGTGATGAAGAAGTAGGGAAAGCGCTGCAGTTAGAACTTGACCGTCAGCGTAGAAACCTTGAACTGATCGCATCAGAGAATATCGTAAGCCCGGCAGTTATGCTTGCGGTGGGAACTGTACCGACAAACAAGTATGCAGAAGGTTATCCGGGAAAACGTTATTATGGCGGATGCGAGGATGTAGATATTCTTGAAAATCTTGCAATTGAACGTGCAAAGAAATTATTCGGATGTGACCATGCATGTGTACAGCCGCATTCAGGAGCAAATGCGAATACAGCTGTATATCAGGCGCTGATCAAACCAGGTGATACAGTTATGGGACTGAACCTGGCACACGGCGGACATCTTACACATGGTTCACCGGTAAACCTTTCCGGTATCCTTTACAATTTCGTACCTTACAATGTCAATGATGACGGTGTTTTGGATTACGATGCAATCAGAAAGCTTGCACGTGAATGCAAACCAAAGATGATCGTAGCAGGAGCTTCGGCTTATCCAAGAGAGATCCGTTTTGATATTTTTGCAGATATCGCAAAAGAAGTTGGAGCTTATCTTTTCGTAGATATGGCACACATTGCAGGTCTTGTTGCAGCAGGACTTCACCAGAGCCCGGTTCCTTATGCTGATGTAGTTACAACAACAACACATAAGACACTCAGAGGACCTCGTGGTGGAATGATCATGTGCAAAGAAGAATATGCAAAAGCGATCAACAAAGCAATCTTCCCGGGAACACAGGGCGGACCTCTGATGCACATTATCGCAGCAAAAGCTGTATGCTTCGGAGAAGCATTAAAACCGGAATTCAAAACCTATCAGGAACAGGTTGTCAAGAATGCAAAAGCACTTGCAGAAGCCATGGTTGAAGAAGGATTCAACCTTGTCAGCGGTGGAACAGACAACCATCTGATTCTGGTAGATCTTCAGAACATGAACATCACAGGAAAAGAACTTCAGAACAGACTGGATGAAGTTTACATTACAGTTAATAAGAATGCAGTTCCGAATGATCCTGCAAGTCCGTTTGTGACCAGTGGAGTTCGTATCGGAACACCGGCTGTTACAACAAGAGGTCTGAAAGAAGAAGATATGAAGACCATCGCAAAACTGATCAAGATGACGATTACAGACTTTGATACCAAAGCAGATGAAATCCGTGCCGAAGTTACAAAGATCTGCGATAAATATCCACTTTATGAATAACAGGAGGAAAAAATAATGGAATTAAAAACACCCCTTTATGACGCTCATGTAAAAGCAGGTGGAAAGATCGTGCCGTTTGCCGGATACCTTCTTCCGGTTCAGTATGAGACAGGAGTGATCAAAGAGCATATGGCAGTACGTACACAGGCCGGACTTTTTGATGTATCTCATATGGGCGAAATCCTTTGTGAAGGAAAAGATGCTCTTGTCAATCTGCAGCACATCCTTACAAACGATTTTACAAATATGGTAGACGGACAGGCAAGATACAGCCCGATGTGTAACGAGAACGGTGGAACTGTAGATGACCTGATCGTATACAAAAAATCAGATGATCACTATTTTATCGTAGTAAATGCAGCAAACAAGGAGAAGGATTATCAGTGGATGCTCGCACATCAGTCAGGAGAGGTTACATTTACAGATGTATCCGACCAGTATGGACAGATCGCTCTTCAGGGACCGAAGGCGATGGAAATCTTAAGAAAACTTACAACAGAAGAAAATATTCCAAAGAAATATTATCATGCAGTATTTGGCGCAGAAGTTGCCGGAATGCCTTGCATCGTATCCAAGACAGGATATACCGGTGAAGATGGTGTAGAGATCTACCTGGCAAGTGATCTGGCAGAAAAGATGTGGGAGACACTTCTTGAAGCAGGAAAAGAAGAGGGACTAATCCCTTGTGGACTTGGTGCTCGTGATACACTTCGCATGGAAGCTGCAATGCCTCTTTACGGACATGAGATGGATGATGAAGTATCACCTCTTGAAACAGGTCTGAACTTCGGTGTTAAGATGAAGAAAGACGAATTCATCGGAAAGAAAGCCATAGAAGACAGAGGAACACCAAAGATCGAAAGAATTGGTCTTAAAGTAACAGGAAGAGGAATCATCCGTGAACATCAGGATCTGTATGCTGGAGATCAGAAGATCGGACATACAACATCCGGAACGCATTGTCCTTATCTTGGATATCCGATTGCTATGGCACTTGTTGATGCCGGAAGCGTAGCAATTGGCGATAAGGTAGAAGCAGATGTACGTGGAAGAAGAGTGGAAGCAGAAGTTGTGCAGCTTCCGTTCTATAAGAGAGCAAAATAAAAGAAAATAATAACGAAAACAAATAGATTAACAGGCCGGTCGCAGAAAAAGCGATAGAGAGTGTTTGGAAAAGGCGGCCGGCAGTTGAAAAGAAAAGGAGATTAAAATCATGGAAGTAAGAGCAGAATTAAAATATACAAAATCACACGAATGGGTAAAAGAAGAAGGCGGAGTTTGGACAATTGGTCTTACAGATTATGCACAGTCAGCACTCGGTGATCTCGTATTCGTAAATCTTCCGGAAGTTGGAGACAGCGTAGAGGCCGGAGAAGTATTTGGAGATGTTGAATCTGTAAAGGCGGTATCAGATGTATATTCACCGGTAACAGGAGAAGTTGAAGAAATCAACGAAGAACTTCTTGACGCACCGGAAACGATCAATGGCGCTCCGTATGATGCATGGTTCATCAAAGTAAAAGATGTATCCGGAACAGAGGAACTTCTTTCAGCAGAAGAATATGAGGCATTTGTAGCAAGTGAAGAATAATCAGGGAAAGGCGGTGGACCATTTATGGGAAGCTATGTACCGAATACAAAAGAACAGCGTCAGGAAATGCTGAAAGAAATCGGGTTTCAGACAATTGATGATCTGTTCGCACACATTCCGGCAGAAGTAAAGATCCAGGGCGGTCTTAATATTCCGGAAGGAAAAACAGAATTAGAAGTACGTCGTGATATGGAAAATATTGCTGCAAAGAATCAGGTATTTAAGACGATTTTCCGTGGCGCAGGGGCTTACCGGCATTTTATTCCGGCAACAGTAAAGAGCGTGATTTCAAAAGAAAATTTATTAACTGCATATACTCCTTATCAGGCAGAGATCAGCCAGGGAATCCTGCAGTCGATCTTTGAATATCAGACCATGATCTGTGATCTGACAGGAATGGATATTTCTAATGCCTGCGTATATGATGGTGCAGAAGCATCCGCAGAAGGTGTGGCAATGTGCCGTGACAGAAAACGCAGCAAAGCATTTGTTTCAGCTACCGTGAATCCATATGTTCTTGAAACAATCAAAACATACTGCTTCGGTAATGAAATGGAAATAGAAGTAATTCCGGAAAAAGACGGACTTACAGATATTGAATATCTGAAAGAACATGTAGATGCACAGACAGCATGTGTACTGATCCAACATCCGAACTATTACGGTAATCTGGAAGAAGCAGCCGAGATTGGTGAGATCACACATGGAGCTGGTGCGAAATATGTGATGAATGTCAATCCGATTTCTCTCGGTGTAGTAAAGACACCGGCAGAATATGGAGCTGATGTGGCAGTTGGCGAAGGACAGCCACTTGGACTTTCTATTGCATTCGGCGGACCATATCTTGGATTTATGGCAGCAACACAGAAGATGATGAGAAATCTTCCGGGACGTATCGTTGGACAGACAGAAGACCACAATGGAAAGAAAGGTTATGTACTTACTCTTCAGGCAAGAGAACAGCATATCCGTCGTGAAAAAGCATCCAGCAATATCTGCTCAAACCAGGCACTCTGCGCACTTGCAGTAGGCGTTTATCTGGCAACAATGGGCAATGAAGGGATTAAGAAAGCAGCAACACTTTCAACTTCAAAAGCACATTATCTTTCAGCTGAACTTGCAAAAGTTGGATATCAGACCGAGAACAAAGGAGAATTTTTCCATGAATTCGTAACTGTATCCGATGTTCCGGCCGCAAAAGCACTTGCAGCACTTGAGGAAAAAGGAATCCTTGGAGGATTTCCGCTTGACGAACACAGAATTCTGTGGTGCTGTACAGAAGTGAATACCAAAGAAGAGATGGACGCAGTTGTTCAGATTCTGAAGGAGGTGCAGTAATGTTAATATTTGAAAAAAGCAGACCTGGAAGAGGTTGCGATTTACTGCCAGAATGCGATGTAGAAGTAACACTTCCACAGGAAAAAGATAAAAGAGAGAAAAAACTTCATCTGCCAGAGCTTTCTGAAATTGAACTGAGCAGACATTATACAGAACTTGCAAAGAAATCACATGGTGTGAATGATGGTTTTTATCCACTCGGATCTTGTACAATGAAATATAATCCAAAGATCAATGAAGATATGGCAGCACTTCCGGGATTCACAGAGATTCATCCACTGCAGCCGACACATACGGTACAGGGATGCCTGGAAGTCATCAAAGAATCTGAAAATCTTCTCTGCGAGATCACAGGTATGGATCGCATGACATTTCAGCCGGCAGCCGGTGCTCACGGAGAATTTACAGGACTTCTTCTGATCAAAGCATATCATAAGAGCCGTGGAGACGAAAAGAGAAAGAAAATTATCGTTCCGGATTCTGCACATGGAACCAACCCCGCAAGTGCGGCAATGGCAGGATTCCAGGTAGTCAGCATTGAATCTGCACCGGATGGTGGTGTTGATCTTGAAAAATTACAGGAAGTATGCGGAGAGGATACAGCAGGACTTATGCTTACCAATCCAAATACGGTAGGACTTTTTGATAAGAATATTCTGAAGATCACGGAGATCGTTCATAACTGTGGCGGACTTTGCTACTATGATGGAGCAAACTTAAATGCAGTTATGGGAACTGTTCGCCCTGGAGATATGGGATTTGATGTGATCCATCTGAATCTTCACAAAACATTCTCAACTCCGCACGGTGGCGGTGGTCCTGGAAGCGGACCTGTTGGATGCAAGAGCATGCTGGTTCCGTTCCTTCCATCTTATGTAGTAGATGGGGAAGAAGAACTGAAATTTGTAAAAGAACCACAGAGCATCGGTGAGATGAAGAGCTTCTATGGAAACTTTACAGTCATCGTAAAAGCACTTACTTATGTGAAGACACTGGGACGCGAAGGTATTCCGGAAGCGAGCCAGAATGCAGTTCTGAATGCAAATTACATGATGAACAAACTGAAAGACCTTTATACAATGGCGTATGACGAGGTATGTATGCATGAATTCGTAATGAGTCTTGCAGATTTGAAAAAGAAAACAGGAATTTCTGCAATGGATATTGCAAAAGGACTTCTTGATAACGGTATCCATCCACCGACAATGTACTTCCCGCTGATCGTTGAGGAAGCACTGATGGTAGAGCCGACAGAGACAGAGTCCAAAGAAACTCTGGATGAAGCAGTAGAAGTATTACGCAAACTGTATGAAATCGCAGAAACAGATGCCGAACAGCTTCATCAGGCGCCTGTTACAACACCGGTTACAAGAATGGATGAGGTTGGAGCAGCAAGACATCCATATCTGCGATACGAATGGCAGGACTAATAAGTTATAGCTTAAAGCGAGGGAAAAACTATGATTGAAAAGATTACTTATATTGAAAGCGATCAGTTCAGTCCATATAGAAATCTTGCAGTGGAGGAGTATTTGCTCCTCCACTGCGAGGATAAAGAATGTATTCTTTATCTGTGGCAGAATCAGAATACAGTTGTTATCGGACGGAATCAAAATGCTTGGAAAGAATGTAGAACAACAAAGCTTGAAGAAGAAGGTGGTCATCTTGCCAGACGCCTGTCAGGTGGCGGGGCTGTGTACCATGATCTGGGAAATATGAACTTCACATTTCTGATCAATAAAGAAGAATATAATCTGGACCGGCAGCTTCAGGTAATCATAGGAGCGATGGAGATCCTTGGATTGAAGGCTGAAAAATCCGGGCGTAACGATATCCTGATCGATGGAAAGAAATTCTCGGGAAATGCGTTTTATGAGCAGGAAAAGCATTGCTATCATCATGGCACGATCATGGTAGGAGTAAACATGGAAACCTTATCCAGATATCTGACTGTATCAAAGGATAAACTGAAATCAAAGGGGGTTGATTCAGTAAAATCCAGAGTGACAAATTTAAGAGATTATCTTCCGGAGCTTACAATGGAAGAACTGAAGGTGGCACTTAAACAGTCATTTGAAAAGGTATACGGATTAAAGGTACGTGATAAAAAAATAGAAGACCTTGATACCGGAGTAATTGCAGAAAGAGAGAAATTTTTCTCTTCATGGAACTGGCTTTATGGCAGAAAAATTGATTTTCAGTATGAGCTTTCCCACCGTTTTGGATGGGGAGGGATTACACTTCAGTTTGCAGTAGAATCAGGAAAGATCAAGGATGCAATTGCATGGTCGGATGCACTGAATCCGGATTTCATACATACACTTCCGAAGTATCTGAAAGGATTGAAGTACAGAAAGGAAAGTATCTGTACGGAATTGGGGCTTTTCTGGTCAGATGATCCACAGGAAGAAGAGATGATGAAAGACATTATCGAATGGATTCGGGGCGAGGAACTGTAGGAGGATGAAATAAAATGAGTGAGAAGTTTGATGTAGTAGTAATTGGAGCCGGTCCGGGAGGATATGTGGCAGCAATCAAATCTGCGAAGCTTGGAATGAAGACCGCAGTGATCGAAGAGAGAGAAGTCGGCGGAACATGCCTGAACAGGGGATGTATTCCGGCAAAAGCAATGATTCATGCATCGACATTATATCGTGAAATCAAAGGAGCGGATCGTTTCGGAATTTCGGCATCAGATGTTACTTATGATTTTGAAAAAATACTGGAATATAAGGAGCAGACAACCGGACAGCTTGTTCAGGGAGTAGAACAGCTTCTGCAGGCAAACGGCGTAACAAGATATTATGGAAAAGGCACACTTTTTGAGGGGAAAAAAGTTAAGATTACAGGGAATGAAGAACAGTTTGTCGAAGCAGAGAATGTCATTCTGGCTTCTGGTTCCAAACCACTGATTCTTCCGATCCGGGGAATGGATCTTCCGAGAGTTCTGACAAGTGATGAACTTTTTAAGCTGAGAGAAGTTCCAAAGAGTCTGGTTATCATCGGTGGTGGTGTGATCAGTGTAGAATTTGCAACCGTATATTCCGCACTTGGATCTAAGGTTACCATTCTTGAAGCAATGCCGCGCCTGGTTCCAAATATGGATAAAGAGATCGCACAAAACCTGAAACTGATCCTGAAGAAACGTGGCGTAGAAAGCCATACATCAGCAGCAGTACAGGGTGTGCATATGGAAGGGGATACTTGTGTATGTACCTTCGTTGAAAAAGAAAAAGAACAGACTGTAGAAGCAGAATATGTTCTGTGTGCAGTCGGAAGATGCCCGAATACCGACGGATTATTTGCAGAAGGTGCTGCTCCGGATATGGAAAGAGGACGTGTTCTTGTAAATGATAAATTCGAAAGCAGTATTCCGGGAGTCTATGCGATCGGTGATCTGATTTTTGGCGCACAGCTTGCCCATGCAGCAAGTGCACAGGGAATCGTTGTTGCAGAACAGCTGGCGGGAAAAGAACCTTCTGTGAATCTGGATGTGGTTCCGGGATGTGTTTATACAGATCCGGAAATCGCATCAGCAGGTATTACCGAAGATGCAGCCAAAGAACAGGGAATCAAAGTGAAGACTGGTAAATTTATCATGAGTGCCAATGGTAAATCGCTTATTACAAAAGAAGAAAGAGGATTTATCAAGATCGTGGCAGATGAAGAGACAGATGTGATTCTCGGAGCACAGATGATGTGTGCAAGAGCCACAGACATGATCGGTGAATTTGTAACTGCGATCGCAAACAAAATGACGGTTGCACAGCTTTTGAAGGGAATGCGTGCACATCCGACGTATAATGAAGGAATCGGAGAAGCCCTGGAAGAAGCAGAGGGTGGAGCGATCCACGTTGTACCAAAGAAAAAGAAATAGAACTGTACAGCAGTAAGGGAATATGATAAAATATTCAGATATCAGCATATGCTGAAAAGTACAAAAAGGAAAATTAAATCATGTTATACGAAGAAGCAAGGGTATATTTGGATCATGTATCGAAATACGGAAGTGTACTTGGCTTAGATAGTATAAAGAGCTTATTGGGTGAGCTTGGAAATCCGCAGAAAGATTTGAAATTTATACATATAGCCGGGACTAATGGAAAAGGATCGATTCTCGCCGGACTCTCCGGTATCCTGCAGCAGGCTGGATACCGGACCGGAAGATACTGTTCTCCGACCGTGATGGGATATATGGAACGATTTCAGGTTGATGGCCAATGGATGGCGGAGGACGAGCTCGCCCCTTTTGTATCTCAGGTGAAAGAGGCAGCAGAAAAAGTAGAAGAAAAAACGGATCTCACCGTAACTGTTTTCGAGATAGAAACAGCGATCGCATTTCTTTATTTCAGAGAAAAACAGTGTGATTATGTCGTTCTGGAAGCCGGAATGGGTGGGCTTCTTGATGCGACAAATGTAATAGATACAACTGTTTTGAGTATTTTTGCATCGATCAGTATGGATCATATCGGAGTGCTGGGAAACACATTAGAAGAGATAGCAGAAAATAAAGCCGGAATTATAAAACCATCATGTCTGGCAGTTGTCACGTCGCCACAGCAGATGTCTGTGACCGATATCCTCCGGAAAAAGGCCGGAGAGTGTGGATGCCGGTTTGTGGTTTCGCATCCGGAAAAGGCTGTGATTTCTGAAGAAACGATGGATGGACAGATTTTCTCTTATGGAGAATATAAAGATATCCGTCTTCGCCTGACTGGCAGATATCAGATTGACAATGCGGCGACAGTATTGGAAGCTGTGGATGCGTTAAGAAGGAGCGGTGTCCCGATTCCGGAAGAGGCTGTAAGAAAGGGATTTGTGAAAGTGACATGGCCTGGACGGTTTCAGGTACTTGAAAAAGAACCGACCGTGATCGCCGACGGAGCGCATAACAGGGATGCCGCAAGAAGACTTGCGGAAAATGTGAGAACCTATCTGACGGACAGAAAGATTGTCGGTGTGATGGGGGTTTTTAAAGATAAAGAATATGAACAAATCGCAGAGATCATGGCTCCGTATCTTTCAAAGGTGTATACGATCGATCTTCCAAATGGGGAGAGGAATCTGGGAAAAGAGAGATTATGTGAAGTATTAAAGGCCAAGAACGTACAGTCAGAACCGGCAGAGAACATTGCAGATGCGCTTGAAAAAGCAAAAGCAGAATGTGGGAAAGAAGATGTTGTTCTGGTGTTTGGTTCCTTATCTTATCTGGGAGAAGTGATAAGACTTGAACGGGAAACAAACGTGTTTGAAAGGAAAAAGGAAGAGAGAACATTATGGTAGATCATAAAAAAGTAGAACAGGCAATCCGTCTTTTACTGGAAGGAATCGGTGAAGATCCGGATAGGGAAGGACTGGCTGAGACACCGGACCGGATTGCAAGAATGTATGAAGAAATCTGTGGCGGAATGAATGAGGATGCAGCGGAACACCTGAAAAAGACATTTACAGCAGAAAACAATGAGATGGTTGTGGAAAAAGATATTACGTTTTATTCCATGTGTGAACATCATATGCTGCCATTTTACGGAAAGGTTCATATTGCCTATATTCCGGATGGAAAGGTAGTGGGACTTAGCAAGCTTGCACGGACTGTGGAAGTGTTTGCCAGAAGACTTCAGCTGCAGGAGCAGATGACAGCACAGATTGCGGATGCCCTGATGGAGAACCTTCATCCAAAGGGAGTAATGGTACTTGCTGAGGCAGAGCATATGTGTATGACCATGCGTGGAATCAAGAAGCCGGGAAGCAAGACGGTCAGTGTTGTTACAAGAGGTGCATTTGAAGAAAATGAAAAGCTGCAGAACATGTTTTTCCGTATGATAGGTTAGTGCGATGGAAATAAAACGAAAACTGGAAGAGCAGAGGAGGATGCAGAGAATCTGGAAAATATATGAGCATCCTCTTTTTATAGAAGGACTGGTAAAGAATAAAGATGCAGAAAAGGAAAGAATATTCTGCCATCATGATATGAACCATTTTCTGGACGTGGCACGTCTGATGTATATTTTTTCGATGGAGCGTGGATATGCCTTTGGAAAAGAAGAGATTTATGCGACGGCATTACTTCATGACATCGGGAAATGGCAGCAATATAAGGCGGGAGTTCCCCATGAGATAGCGAGTGCTGAAAGTGCAAAAAGGATTCTGGAAGAGACTGGATTTACAAAGGAGGAGTCGGACAGGATTCTTTTTGCAATTTTAAGTCACCGGGGCAATGCAGAAGAGACAGAAAATGCAGGGCAGGATAAGTGGCAGCTTGCAGAAATCCTTTATGATGCAGATAAGATTTCCCGTGCGTGTTATACGTGTCCGGCTGAGAAGGACTGTAACTGGAGCGGAGAAAAGAAGAATCAGAAAATCATCTGGTAGAAAACGAGGAAACAAAATGAAAATTGGGAATAAAGAATTTGACACAGCAAACCATACTTATATTATGGGAATCCTGAATGTGACACCGGATTCTTTTTCGGACGGGGGAAAGTGGAACGGTTATGATGCGGCAATGCGTCATGCAGAAGAGCTTTTAGAAGGCGGAACCGATATCCTGGATATCGGAGGAGAGTCCACAAGACCAGGACACCAGCAGATTACGTCAGAAGAAGAAATTACAAGAACTGCGCCGGTTATCGAGGCTGTCAAAAAGAATTTTGATGTGCCGGTTTCGATTGATACTTATAAGAGTGAGGTGGCAGAGGCAGCACTTCAGGCAGGAGCAGATCTGGTAAATGATATCTGGGGATTCCAGTACGATGAAAAGATGGCAGGTCTTGTGAAAAAATATGATGCGGCATGCTGTCTGATGCATAATAAAAATGAGGCGGTGTACAAGAATTTCCTGAAGGATATGTATGCAGAATTGCAGAAGTGTGTAGATACAGCGAAAGCGGCTGGGATTGAAGATGACCGGATCATGCTGGATCCGGGGGTTGGATTTGGAAAGACCTACGAGATGAACCTGGATGTGATGAAGCATCTGGATCTTTTTAACGGACTTGGATATCCGATGCTTCTTGGAACTTCCAGAAAATCCATGATCGGTCTGACACTGGATCTGCCGGTAACAGAAAGAGAAGAAGGAACTCTTGTCACAACCGTGATGGCAGTACAGAGTCATTATGGATTTGTGCGCGTTCATGATGCTGAGAAAAACCGCAGAGCGATCAAGATGACAGAAGTGATTCTGGCAAGAGAGTAAGCAGGAGAAAAAGATGGATCAGATAAAAATTGAAAACCTGGAAATATTTGCAAATCATGGGGTGTATCCGGAAGAAAACAGACTGGGACAGAAGTTTCTGGTTTCCTGCATTTTATATGTGGATACACGCAAGGCGGGAAAAACGGATGACTTGGAAGCGTCTGTGAATTACGGAACCATTTCCCATCTGATAAAAGAAAAGATGGAAGAGAAGAATTACAGGCTGATCGAAGCAGTAGCAGAGCAGCTTGCAGAAGAGATCTTATTATTTGATGAGAAGATCCGGAAAGTCATGGTGGAAGTAAAGAAACCATGGGCACCGGTAGGACTGCCGCTTGAGACGGTTTCCGTGAAGATTGAACGTTGCTGGAATGAAGCGTTTATCGCACTCGGATCGAATATGGGTGACAAGAAAAAATACATTGAGAATGCGGTAGAAGAGCTGAAAAATGAAAAACTTTGCAGAGTCCTGAAGGTATCGAAACTGATTGGAACCGAGCCATATGGCGTGACGGATCAGGATGAATTCCTGAACGGGGCACTGAAAATGGAAACACTGCTTACCCCGCATGAGCTTCTGGAGCTGTTACACCGAATTGAGCAGGAAGCCGGAAGAAAGCGGATCCGCAGATGGGGACCGAGAACACTGGATCTGGACATCATTTTCTATGGGGATCAGATCATTGAAGAGGATGATTTATGTATACCACATATCGATATGCAGAACAGGGAATTTGTGCTTGGACCAATGTGTGAGATCGCACCGCATAAACGGCATCCGGTTTTGAAGGAAACGATGACGGAAATGCTTGTAAAGTTAAAGGGTAATAATTGACTTCTTATCGGGAGAGGATTATACTGAAAGCATTGTGGGGAATCCCAACTGAATTGAAGAGAGGTATAGAAATGGAAGAAAAAAAGAATCTCTGGAGCTCTTATGATGAAGCTGCCAAAAAAGAACTTCATGAAATCAATGAAAAGTACAAAGCCTGCCTGGATGCTGGAAAGACAGAGCGTGAATGCGTAAAGCTTGCGGTTGAGATGGCGAAAGAAGCAGGATATCAGGATATCAAAGATGTTCTGAAAGAAGGAAAGAGCCTGAAAGCAGGAGATAAAGTATATGCGGTATGCATGGAAAAAATGCTTGCCATGTTCCGTATGGGCGAAGAACCGCTTTCAAACGGTATGAATATCCTTGGAGCTCATATCGATTCACCACGTATTGATGTGAAACAGAATCCATTATATGAAAGTGAAGGAATGGCTTATCTGGATACACATTACTATGGTGGAATCAAAAAATACCAGTGGGTAACAGGACCGATGGCACTTCATGGTGTTGTTGCGAAAAAAGATGGAAGCGTAGAAGAGATCAGCATTGGGGAAAAAGAGTCTGATCCGGTATTTGTTATTACAGACCTTCTTGTTCATCTTGCAGCAAACCAGATGTCAAAGAAAGCAAGTGAAGTGATTGAAGGAGAAAAGCTGGATCTTCTGATTGGAAACAGTCCACTTGATAAAGCGGAGGGACTTGATGAAGAAGAAAAAGAAACGATCAAGGCTAACGTACTTCATATTTTAAAAGAGAACTATGGAATCGAAGAAGAGGATTTTGCATCGGCTGAGCTGGAAATTGTTCCGGCCGGAAAGGCAAGAGACTGTGGATTTGACCGCAGCATGATCCTTTCTTATGGACAGGATGACAGAGTCTGCGCATTTACTTCTCTGTTCGCTATGCTGGATGTGGAAAATGCAAAGCGTACAGGATGCTGTCTGTTAGTAGATAAAGAAGAGATCGGAAGCGTCGGAGCAACAGGAATGCATTCTCGTTTCTTTGAAAATACAGTTGCAGAGCTTGTTGCACTTACAGAAGGTGAATCTGAACTGAAGGTACGCCGTGCACTTGCTAATTCAAGAATGCTTTCTTCTGACGTAAGTGCTGCTTATGATCCGATGTTTGCAGAAGCATTTGAAAAGAGAAGTGCCGCTTTCTTTACAAAGGGACTTGCATTCAACAAGTTTACAGGAAGCCGCGGAAAGAGCGGATCCAATGATGCAAATGCAGAATATCTTGCAAGACTGCGCAAGGTGATGGACGATGCAGGCGTTACTTACCAGTTCGCAGAACTTGGTAAAGTCGATGTAGGCGGCGGCGGAACCATCGCATATATTATGGCAAATTATGGTATGGAAGTGATCGACAGCGGTGTTGCTGTACTTTCCATGCATGCACCTTATGAAGTCAGCAGCAAAGCTGATGTGTATGAAGCAGTAAAGGGATACAGAGCATTCCTTCTGAATATGTAAGAGATGAAAAGAACTCAGGCAAAACAATGGATACAGTCCGGTTTTGCCTGAGTTTTTTCTGATAATAACAAAATTTATAGTATATAAAAGAAATTTAATTACGGAGATTTTTTTTATAGAAGAAATCACTTGAAGAAATTGAACTCTTCGATAAATTCACTTTTTTTGTACGAAAAAAAGTGCATAAGGGTTGACTATCACAGTTAAAACATTTACAATATTAGTGCGGTAAAATCCGTTTTTTAAGGGCGATATAAGATATGAAAAGAGCAGACAGTTACCAGTCTGACTGTGATTTTCAAGTTTTATATATATCAATTACCAATAACGAGGAGGAATTGTAAAATGGCAACAAAATGGGTTTACATGTTTACAGAAGGTAATGCCGATATGAGAAACCTGCTTGGTGGAAAAGGCGCTAACCTTGCTGAAATGACAAACTTAGGTCTTCCAGTGCCACAGGGCTTCACAATCACAACAGAAGCTTGTACTCAGTATTATGAGGACGGAAGACAGATCAATGAAGAAATCATGGCTCAGATCATGGAAGCTATTACAAAGATGGAAGGAATCACAGGAAAGAAATTCGGTGATAAAGAGAATCCACTTCTTGTTTCCGTTCGTTCTGGTGCAAGAGCATCTATGCCTGGTATGATGGATACAATCCTGAACCTTGGTCTTAACGAAGACGTTGTCAATGTACTTGCTGAAAAATCAGGCAACCCACGTTGGGCTTGGGACTGCTACAGAAGATTTATTCAGATGTACTCTGACGTAGTTATGGAAGTAGGTAAAAAATACTTCGAAGAACTGATCGACAAGATGAAAGCTGAAAGAGGCGTTAAACAGGACGTTGAACTTACAGCAGAAGATCTTCACGAATTAGCTAACCAGTTCAAGGCAGAATATAAAGAAAAAATCGGTGCTGAATTCCCGACAGATCCAAAGGAACAGTTAATGGGAGCTATCAAAGCCGTATTCCGTTCATGGGACAACCCGAGAGCAAATGTATACCGTCGTGACAACGATATCCCGTATTCATGGGGAACTGCTGTTAACGTACAGATGATGGCATTTGGTAACATGGGTGATGACTGTGGTACAGGTGTTGCATTTACACGTGACCCAGCTACAGGAAATAACGGACTGTTCGGAGAATTCCTTACAAATGCTCAGGGAGAAGACGTAGTTGCAGGTGTTCGTACACCAATGCACATTTCAGAAATGGAACAGAAATTCCCAGAAGCATTCAAACAGTTCAAAGAAGTATGCAAGACTCTGGAAACACATTACAGAGATATGCAGGATATGGAGTTTACTGTAGAACATGGTAAACTGTACATGCTTCAGACACGTAATGGTAAGAGAACAGCTCAGGCTGCTCTTAAGATTGCTTGCGATCTCGTTGATGAAGGAATGAGAACCGAAGAAGAAGCAGTTGCTATGATCGATCCTCGTAACCTTGATACACTGCTTCATCCACAGTTCGATGCAGCTTCACTGAAAGCTGCTGTACCGATGGCTAAAGCACTTGGAGCATCTCCAGGAGCTGCTTGTGGTAAGATCGTCTTCACAGCTGATGATGCTGTAGAATGGGCTGCAAGAGGAGAAAAAGTTGTTCTTGTACGTCTTGAAACATCACCGGAAGATATCACAGGTATGAAGTCTGCTCAGGGTATCCTGACAGTTCGTGGTGGTATGACATCACACGCAGCCGTTGTTGCACGTGGTATGGGAACATGCTGTGTATCTGGTTGTGGTGACATCAACATGGATGAAGAAAACAAGAAATTCACACTTGGTGGAAAAGAATACCATGAAGGAGATGCAATCTCTCTTGATGGATCTACAGGTAACATTTATGACGGAATCATCCCGACTGTAGACGCTACAATCGCAGGTGAATTCGGAAGAATCATGGGATGGGCTGACAAGTACAGAACTATGAAAGTTCGTACAAATGCTGATACACCAGCTGATGCTAAGAAAGCCCGCGAACTTGGTGCTGAAGGTATCGGACTTTGCCGTACAGAGCATATGTTCTTCGAAGGCAACAGAATTGATGCATTCCGTGAAATGATCTGCTCTGAAACAGTAGAAGAAAGAGAAGCTGCACTTGCTAAGATCCTTCCGGAACAGCAGGGAGACTTCGAAAAACTTTATGAAGCACTGGAAGGAAATCCGGTTACTATCCGTTTCCTTGATCCACCGCTTCATGAATTCGTTCCAACAGAAGAAGAAGATATCAAGAAACTTGCTGATGCACAGGGCAAATCTGTTGACCAGATCAAAGCAATCATCAGCTCTCTGCACGAATTCAACCCAATGATGGGACATCGTGGATGCCGTCTTGCTGTAACTTATCCGGAAATCGCTAAGATGCAGACAAGCGCAGTTATCCGTGCTGCTATCAATGTTAAGAAAGCTCATCCGGATTGGAATGTTAAACCGGAAATCATGATCCCGCTGGTTGGCGATATCAAAGAGCTTAAATATGTTAAGAAGTTTGTAGTAGAAACAGCTGACGCTGAAATCGCTGCTGCAGGAAGCGACCTTGAGTACGAAGTTGGTACAATGATCGAAATTCCTAGAGCTGCTCTTACAGCTGATGACATCGCAAAAGAAGCTGACTTCTTCTGCTTCGGTACAAACGACCTTACACAGATGACATACGGATTCTCACGTGATGATGCTGGTAAGTTCCTTGAAGCTTACTATGACGCTAAGATCTTCGAGAACGATCCATTTGCTAAACTTGACCAGACAGGTGTTGGTAAACTTATGAAGATGGCTATCGAACTCGGAAAACCGGTTAATCCGAAACTTCACGTTGGTATCTGTGGAGAACATGGTGGAGATCCAAGCTCTGTAGAATTCTGCAACAGCATTGGTCTTGATTATGTATCTTGCTCACCATTCCGTGTACCGATCGCTCGTCTGGCTGCTGCTCAGGCTGCAATCGCTCAGAAGAATGCAAAATAAGCATATACAGATATTATAGCGAATAATGAATAATAGAATCCCCCTGATATCTATGAAATGGATGTCAGGGGGATTTTTCTATCGGGAAGATTTTTTCTGGTAAAGAATGCATTCCATGTTTCATGGAAACAAGTCAAAGTCTTTAATTTTAGGAGACTTTGATGATTGCAAGTTATTAAAATCTAAAACAAATCAATAATAGTGGAAAAAAATTGATGATATTCTATGGAATGAGAAATAAGTCAATTGTGATGAAGAAGAAAATTGATTGTAATCCACAAATATCTAAAGTAAATCAATGGAAGCGACAGGAAATGTTGATCATATCGTATTCCAAAAACACGAAAATAAATCAAAAAGAAATAAAACGATAGATAAAAACAATTTCAAATAAAGAGGGTGCAGTCTATGTATAAATTAAAAAATATGCTTATCCAAGAGCAAGAACATTTGGAGAAAATCGTTATGCAAGAGCAGCTGTGCGAAAAATAGAATTGTATCAAATAAATCATATATATCCAGGCGATCGGTTGATTATAACTTTTGAGACAGAACAAAATGTATTGAATTCAAAGATAATAGAGAATTTGATAGAAAAATATTTGATATAAAAGGACTTATGATATAATTAGCTTGTTGGGGAGAAGGATACTCTGATGGAGAGATAGAGCTGTTTGGAAAAATCTTACACCGCGATGAACATTTGCTATACAAGTATGCAGAGAATGAAATGTTAAAAAAGAATAAAGTCTAGGACGGAGGAGAACTACATGGAATTAGTAAACGGAAGACCAACAGACACACAAGGCAGATTGGATAAGGAAATCCGCGTATATGATTTCCTGGATTTGCTAGGAGTCACCTACCAGAGAATCGACCATGAAGCCGCAATGACAATGGAGGCATGCGAGAAAATCGACCGGACGCTGGAGGCGACGATCTGCAAGAATCTGCTTTTATGCAACCGACAGGAGACACAGTTTTATTTACTGATGCTTCCGGGGGATAAGGTGTTTAAAACAAAGGATCTGTCAGCGCAGATTGGTTCGTCCAGACTTTCTTTTGCAAAAGCGGAGTATATGGAACAATATCTGGACATCACGCCGGGATCTTTAAGTGTGCTTGGACTGATGAATGATAAGGACAAGATGGTACGGCTTCTGATCGATGAAGATGTGCTTACAGGAGAATATATCGGATGTCATCCATGTATCAATACATCGAGTCTCAGACTTAAGACAAAAGATCTGGTAGAGAAGATTATTCCGGCAATGGAACATGAGCCGACCATTGTGAAGCTGTAAATCCGCCAGAAAACGAAAAGGGTAGCAGAAACAGCAATATAGAAACAGAAAGATTTTTGACAGTGCAAATATAAAAACTGGATAATGAAAAATATTACAAAATCTATATAAAAAAGAAAATAAATTCATGCAAAATTCATATAAAAAAAGAAAGAAACACCTTGACGAAAAGAAAGATTTCTCTTAAAATATGAAAGGTTGTGCAAAAGAAGGACAACTGTCGTGCATAATCATCTGGACACAGACGGATATACGGCAGTTTTATTATGTGACATATTAGGATTGCTACGTGCTTTGCACTCTCGCAATCCTCAAAAACATTCGTAATCCGCTCATTTTTTTTTTGAAAAATGGCTACTTACTCATGTTTTTGGCGGGTCAAGAGGTCAAAAATCCTCTTACAAGCAAACTTGCATCGGCTTTCTGACCTTTTGACCCTGGTATCATCATTTTATCATGCAAATAAAAGGAGAGATATACGGATGAAGTATGATGTAATTATTATCGGTGCCGGACCAGGCGGGATTTTTGCTGCTTATGAGTTGATGAAAAAGAAACCAGACTGCAAGATCGCAGTATTTGAAGAGGGTTATCCGCTGGAAAAGAGAAAATGTCCGATTGATGGCGAAAAAGTAAAGAGCTGTATCAACTGCAAACGCTGCTCGATCATGTGCGGATTTGGCGGAGCCGGAGCATTTTCAGATGGAAAATACAATATCACCAATGATTTCGGCGGAACTTTATTTGAGTATATCGGTAAAAAACAGGCTGTTGAGCTGATGAAGTACGTCGATGAGATCAATATGGAAAATGGTGGAGAAGGGACAAAACTGTACTCCACAGCCGGAACAAAATTTAAAAAGCTTTGTCTTCAGAACAAGCTGAATCTTCTGGATGCATCTGTACGTCATCTGGGAACAGATATCAATTATGTCGTTCTTCAGAATCTTTATGATCAGATGAAGGATAAAATGGACTTCTTCTTTGATGCACCGGTTGAGACAATCGAGATCACTGATGGCGGATACCGCATTGTATGTGAAAATGGCGCTTATGAATGTAAGAAATGTGTGGTTTCTGTCGGACGAAGCGGAAGTAAATGGATGGAAAAGGTCTGCAAGGATCTTGCAATCCCGACCAAATCAAACCGTGTGGATATAGGTGTCCGTGTAGAGCTTCCTGCAGTGATCTTCTCACACCTGACAGATGAGCTTTACGAGAGCAAGATCGTGTACCGTACAGAAAAATTCGAGGACAATGTGCGTACTTTCTGTATGAATCCGAACGGTATTGTGGTAAATGAAAATACCAACGGTATCATCACAGTAAACGGACACAGCTATGAAGGAAATGAAAAAAAGACGGACAATACCAACTTTGCCCTTCTGGTTGCAAAGCATTTCTCTGAGCCATTTAAGGACAGTAACGGATATGGTGAAAGTATCGCAAGACTTTCCAATATGCTAGGCGGTGGTGTGATCGTACAGCGTTTTGGTGATCTGGTACGTGGAAGAAGAAGTACAGAAAAGCGTATTGAAGAAGGTCTGGTAACACCAACCTTATCAGCAACGCCTGGTGATCTGAGTCTGGTTCTTCCAAAGCGAATCATGGATGGAATCATTGAGATGATCTATGCTCTGGATAAGGTAGCACCTGGTACAGCAAATGACGATACCCTTCTCTATGGTGTGGAAGTAAAATTCTACAATATGGAAGTAGAGATCGATAAGAATCTGGAAAGCTGCCATAAGGGACTGTATGTGATCGGTGACGGAAGTGGTGTTACACATTCTCTGTCCCATGCATCTGCAAGTGGTGTTTATGTTGCGAGACATATTATCAGCGAAAAAGAATAGTCTGCAAATAAAAAGTCGGACTGGGATGGAAAAGTAAAATAAAGAGAAAATTAAAAACCGTAAATCCGGAGATTTGCAGTATTGTAAAGAGCAAATCCGGATTTACGGTTTTTTGTTGTATCGAAAAAGTAGTAGAACTTTTTGATGCAGATATGCCTAGTTTTTTATGGTTGCCCGCCGGTAAGTCATATAGGCGATCACAGCAGTTGCAAATTCGGTAATTCCGAATGCGTACCAGATTCCGGAAGCCCCGAAGATCCGGCTTAAGATAAATGCGGCCGGAATAATAATGATCGTATATCTGCACAGTGAGATGAGCAGGGACGGTGTTCCCTTTCCAAGTCCTTCGAGTGCACCAGAGCTGGTGATGGACACGGAAGAAACTAAAAATCCGAGGCTGATAATCCGAAGTGCCATTCCTCCTGCCTGAATGGTTTCCGGATTAGAACTGAACAGTGCGATCAGTGAATCCGGGAAGAGCTGGCAGTAAACGGTACCAAAGAGCATGATCCCAAGACTCAGATAAAGGGTATCGGCAAACAGTCTGTGGACACGCTTTGTCTCACCGGCACCGTAGTTGTATCCGATCAGCGGACGCATTCCCTGGATGATTCCATTTGCCGGAAGATACAGGAAGGTCTGAAGCTTGTAATAGATTCCGAGCACCACCACGTAAATCTGGGAGTAGGCGGAGAGAATCCCATTCAGTGCGGTGATAAGCAGGGATGGAAGTGCCATATTCAAAGTGGCAGGGATTCCAACCGCGTAAAGCCGTCCGGCCATGGCACGATCTACGTGGCAGCTTTTATGAATCTTCACCGGAAGCGGTCTGGTAAAATAAAAGGCAAGGTACAGTACCAGTGTGACAACCTGACCAAGACCGGTTGCAAGTGCGGCTCCTTCAATTCCCATTTTCGGGAACGGTCCGATTCCGAAGATCAGAAGTGGATCCAGTACGATATTGAAAATACATCCGCTCATCATGCAGATCATGGACACGCGCATCCGTCCGACTGCCTGAAAAATTTTTTCCCAGGTAATTTCAAGAGAGATTACAATGGAAAATCCAAATGCGATCCGGGAGTAGGCATTTCCCATCTGAATAACGGTCACGTCTTTTGTAAAAATCTGTAAAAACAGCGGCATTACGGCAATTGTGACTACGGTAAGAACAATACCGTGGATGCCAGAGAGAAAAAGTCCCTGTGTGGCAGCTGCATCCGCTTTTTTCTGATCCTGGGCGCCAAGGAAAAAGGAGATGGCGGCATTGATTCCGATTCCAAAGCCGACACCGACCGAGGTGATAAAATTTTGGATCGGGTAGACTAAAGACAGAGCAGTCATTGCTTCTTCACTGATCCGTGCAACGAAATAGCTGTCAACAATATTATAAAGAGAGTTGACCATCATTGAAATCACCATTGGCAGAGCCATGGAAAGCAGAAGTGGCAGAATCGGTTTTTCTTTCATGTAAGTCTGGTTCATAAACATTCCTCCTGATAAATGTAAAGCATAAGGTACAAAATCTGTAAAAAAGGGCAGAAGATCGATATATAAAAAGCCACATAACTGTCGCTGTATGCAACAAGTTATGTGGCGAAAAGTAGATATCTATTTTGATATCCAGAAAAATCCACAAAGATTTTGGTATAAAATTACACAGATAGTTATTTTAAAAATTTTCCTTCCATTTGTCAATATCTTTTTGAAAAAATAACAATTAAAATATTGACAAAAAAGTAAGCCTAAACTAACATGAGTGTATGAAATATAACATTACTATGATACGAGTAACTAAAGGAAGGAGTAGAGGAATGTTTTTAGAGATTAAGGGGATCAAAAAGTCGTTTGGAACAGGCGACAGCCGGGTAAATGTTCTGAAAGGATTTGATCTGGAAATTGAAAGAGGAGAGTTTTGTGTGCTTCTGGGACCATCCGGTTCCGGAAAATCGACTCTTCTGAATATTATAGGCGGTATTGACGGGGCAGATGAAGGAAGTATTACGATTGATGGAGAACAGCTGGAGGATATGACAGAGAAGAAGCTGTCCCTGTACCGGAGAAAGCATTTGGGTTACATTTTCCAGATGTACAATCTGATCCCGGACCTGACACTCAGGGAAAATATTGAGGTTGGTGCTTATTTGAGTGACCGTCCGCTGGATGTGGATGAGCTGATGCAAACGCTGGGTATTTATGAACATCAGAACAAGCTACCGAACCAGCTTTCCGGAGGACAGCAGCAGAGAACCGCGATTGGACGTGCAATTGTCAAAAATCCGGACATCCTGCTCTGTGATGAGCCAACCGGTGCGCTGGATTATAAGACATCCAAGGAAATCCTGAAGCTGATCGAAACAGTCAATCAGAAATATGGGAATACCATTGTTATGGTTACCCATAACGATGCAATCAAGGATATGGCAGACCGGGTGGTAAAACTTCGTGATGGAATGATCCGCAAAAATTACTGTAATGAGCATAAACTTTCCGCAAGTGAGCTGGAATGGTAAGGAGGACGCGTGTTATGAAGAGTCCGTTGAGAAAACGGCTTCCGAGAGAACTGAAGGGAGAAATTGGAAAATACCTGGTGGTTCTGATCCTTATGATTGCAACGATTGGGTTTGTATCCGGCTTTCTGGTTGCTGACGGAAGCATGATAAAAGCATATAATGAAGGCTTTGAGAAATACAAGATTGAAGATGGAAATTTCCGGGTAAAGAAAAAAATTACCAAAGCACAACAGGAAAACATCGAGAAAAATGGTGTGACACTGTATGAAAACTTTTATCTGGAAGAGGCACTGGATAATGGAAGTACCATGCGTATTTTCAAAAACAGGGAAGAGATCAACCTGGTGTGCCTGATGGAAGGAAAGCTTCCTGAAAAAGCAGGAGAAATGGCAATTGACCGTATGTATGCGGACAATAATAAGATTTCTGTCGGAGATACACTGAAAAGTGGTTTACAAAAGTGGAAAGTCACAGGATTTGTGGCACTGTCTGACTATAGCTGTCTGTTCCAGAACAATAATGACAGCATGTTTGATGCAATCAAATTCGGGGTATCGGTTGTAACACCGGAAGAGTTTGAATCTCTGAATCAGGATAAGATTCAGTACAGTTATTCCTGGGTGTATGACAAAGAACCGAAAAATGAAAAACAGGAAAAAAAGATGTCGGAAGATCTGATGGAAGCACTGGGGGAAGAAGTCACTCTGGAGTCTTTTGTGCCACAGTATCTGAACCAGGCAATTACATTTACCGGTGATGATATGGGGAGTGACCGTGCAATGATCACAATGCTCCTCTATATGATCATTGTGATCATTGCGTTTGTATTTGGAATCACGATCAGCAATACGATCCGGAAAGAAGCAGGCGTGATCGGAACTCTGCGGGCTTCTGGGTATACAAGAAAAGAACTGATCGGACATTACATGGCACTTCCGGTGATCGTCACGCTGATCGGTGCGGTGATCGGAAATATTCTGGGTTATACAGCACTGAAAAAAGTATGTGCGGGGATGTATTATGGAAGCTATAGTCTGCCGACCTATGTGACAGTATGGAATGCAGAGGCTTTCTGGATGACAACGGTGGTTCCGGTGCTGATCATGCTGGTAGTCAACTATGGAATCCTTCGTTACAAGCTGAGGCTTTCACCGCTGAAATTCCTGAGAAGAGATCTTTCTGGAAACAGGCGGAAAAGAGCAGTCCGGTTAAGTCCGAAGCTTGGAATTTTCCATCGATTCCGGCTCCGTGTGATCTTCCAGAATATGAGCAATTACATTGTACTTTTTATTGGAATCATATTTGCGAATCTGCTTTTATTCTTTGGACTTTTGCTGCCGTCAGTACTTTCGCACTATCAGCAGGATATCCAGAGCAATATGCTTGCAAAATACCAGTATATGCTGGAGGTTCCGGTAAGTGCGATGAGCGGAAACAAACTGGACAGTATGCTGGAGCTTTTACAGTTCTCTTATGGAACAAAGACGGAGAATGAAGACGCGGAAGCATTCAGTGCGTATTCACTGGAAACACTGCCGAGCAAATATAAGACAGATGAAGTGATCCTGTACGGAATCAAACCGGACAGTAAATATATCGATGCAGATCTGGAGGACAGTGAGGGTGTCTATATTTCCAGTGCCTATGCAGAGAAGTTTCTGTTGAAGCCGGGCGATTCAATCACGTTGAAAGAAAAATATGAAAAGACAAAGTATACATTCAAGGTTAAAGGAATCTACAAATACAGCGGTGGAATCTGTGTCTTTATGCCACAGGAGAAGTTGAATGATACCTTTGATCTGGGAAACGATTATTTCAGTGGATATTTTTCCAATTCGAAGATCAAGGATATTGACGGGAAATACATCGGTTCGGTGCTTGATCTGGAAGCACTGACAAAGATTTCGAGACAGCTGGATGTATCTATGGGAAATATGATGGGGATGGTCAATGCCTTTGCAATTGGAATTTACATGGTCGTGATCTATCTGTTATCCAAGATCATTATTGAGAAAAATGCACAGGCTATTTCCATGACGAAGATCCTGGGATATACCAATGGAGAGATCAGCAGGCTTTATATCTGGCCGACGACGATCGTGGTGGTCATATGTCTGCTTCTCAGCCTGCCGATTGAGAAAGCAGTTATGAATGTGCTGTTCCGGGAAATGATGCTGACGAGTATTTCCGGCTGGATCGCACTTTGGATCGATCCGAAGATCTATGTGGAAATGTTTCTGATCGGGATCGGAACCTATGCAGTTGTGGCAATGATAGAATATCGAAGGATTAAACATGTACCGATGGATGAGGCACTGAAAAATGTAGAGTAAGAGGCAGAAAATAAGAGAATTAAGGTACGGATCAGGGCAGACTAAGCTGCCCTGTAGATTGCCGGAACGATCTCGCGAAGGAGAGCAAGAAGCACCTGAAACTGTGCGTGATGATAAATATTTTTCCGATAGACAGCACAGATGTCCCTGGTGTCATGAAAGTGATCCGGGGTAAAGAAATGAATGTCCGGAAAGGAAGTAGTCCGTGCATAAATTTCAGGAAGAAAGGCAATCCCCATTCCTCGTCTTGCAAGAGAAAAGGCAGTATTACTGCTGGTGCAGATGCAGCGGATATTTGGATGGAAGGCAGCAGTTTCACAGATCTTCCGGCTGATCTTTCCGAGATCGTGATCTTCAGAAAGCAGAATAAATGGAATTGCAGATAACGCAGGCAAATGAATTTGAGGAGTGGCAGAGATGCCCTCCTTTTTTGGTGATGGATCGGAAAAAGGACACAGAGAGTCAGGAATTGCCAGGACAAAGCTTTCCTTTACCAGAAGTTCACTCTCATAATTGATAGTGTCCGGGCTGGAAATATCGAGAATCAGATCCAGCTTGTCCTCTTCCAGCATCTGCCGCAGGATATAGGTCGGCTGCTCAATGATCTGGATATCACAGTTCTCATACATGGAATAAAAGCGTTCCAGAACCGGTGCCAGAAGCCGTTCACTTCGGTGGGGACTGAGACCCAGCCGGATCAGTGTCCGGGAGCCGGAAACGATATCACCAAGCTTCCATTCCAACTGGGTATGAGAGTGGAGGGTAGAAATTGCCCATTCATAGAAAAGGGAGCCTGCATAGGTAAGCTTCATCTCGCCACGGTTCCGCTCAAAAAGAGGGATTCCGGTTTCTTTTTCCAGAGCCTGAATGCTTAAGGAAAGGGAAGGCTGGGAAATATAAAGCTTCTGCGCCGCTTTGGTGATACTTTTTTCTTCGGCAATGGTGATGACATATTGCAGCTGATTCCAGTTCATAAAAAATCCTCCATAGGTTTAAACTATATTTTTAATAATAAAACATATATTTTACTAATGTCAATAGAGATGATAAAGTAAAGAAACAGGAGGAAGAAGAGATGAGTAAAGAGAGAATCAAAAATGGACTGATGCTGTTTGCATTTTTCTTTAAGATAGGATGTTTTACATTTGGAGGCGGATGGAGCATTCTGGCGCAGATGGAGCAGGAGTTTGTAGATAAACGGAAGCTGATCACAAAAGAGGAACTGCTGGATATGGTTGCAGTTGGAAAGTCAGTTCCCGGAATTATGATCACCAATATCAGTATGCTGTTTGGCTATTATGTAGGTGGCTGGTTCGGAGGTGTCTGTGCAGTACTCGGAATGACCTGTCCGGCGGTTCTGATCCTGTCGTTTGTTACTGCATTTTATAAGGTGCTGAAAAGTAATGTCTGGTGCTATGCGGCACTTCGCGGAATCCGCTGTGCGGTAGTTCCGATTATGGGAAGTGCGGCACTTTCACTGGGGAAAGAAGCGTTCCGCAGAAAATCAGCAATCCCGATCTGTGCGTTAGCACTGGCGCTCTGTGTATTTACGGATATCAGTAATGTGGTGATGATCGTAGCGGGAGTGATACTGGCGCTTTCTATAAGAGCGGTGAAAAAGACAAGAGGAGGACAGACGGCATGATCTATCTCAGACTTTTTACAGCGTTTATGAAAATCGGATTTACCAGCTTTGGCGGAATGTCGATGATCCCGGTTATTATGCAGGAGATGAAGGTCAATCAGTGGATGACGGCGGAGGATCTGACTAACTTGATCGCTATCGCAGAAATGACACCGGGACCGCTTGGGATTAACTGTGCGACTTTTGCCGGGATGCAGACGGCAGATGTTCTGGGTGGGATTGCAGCGGTTATGGGCGTGCTGATGCCAGCTTATACGCTGACGCTTGGCGTAGCGGTGTGCTTCGCAAAGTTCCGCGGCAATGATATTATGAGCTGTATGTTAAATGTGATTAAGCCAATCTGCATCGCAATGATCCTTGCGGTGATTCTGGATCTGATGCAGGAAAATTATTTTCCGGATGCGAGGATTGACTGGTTTGGGTGCGGGATCGGAGTGGTGATGTTTTATCTGATATTGAAGAAGAACTGGTCAGTACCGAAGGTGATCACTCTTGCGGCGGTGTTTGGAATAGTTGGATATGGTGTGCTTGAGATTGGATAGATTTATAGATAGAACAGGAGAGTTATTCTTTTGCAAATTTGAAGATTTGTAAGAGGGTAACTCTCTTTTTGTTTCATAGGAAATTCCGAAGAAACTTCCTATGAAACAAAAGGCACTGCGTGCCGGAGATGCGCAATCTTTTTTAATGCGATTTTACATAACTATGATCATGGGAAAGAAAAAATGATAGAAGAAAGAAAATTTAACCTAAACTTAACATAGATTTGATTGGAATTGCATAGACCACAGATAAAATGGAAAATGAGCTGAAAGGGAAGACATCATTGTAAAAAGTAAGTTTAAAAGATATTAACAAACACAGGGTAAATTGAGAGAGGAATTAACATGAACGAGAAAATTCAGATCATTTTCGGACTGCTTGGCGGTCTGGCAGTTTTTATCTATGGAATGAATATGATGAGTGAATGTCTGCAAAAGGCGGCGGGCGATAAAATGAAAAGCATTCTTGCACTTCTGACGAAGAATCCGCTTCTGGGTGTGCTTGCCGGTGCGCTCACAACCGCGGTACTCCAGAGCAGCAGTGCGACGACAGTTATGTCGATCGGTTTCGTAAGTGCGGGACTGATGAACCTGCCACAGGCAATTTCCATCATTTTTGGTGCAAATATTGGTACAACCATGACAGCACAGATTATTGCGTTTAAGATCAGTGACTATATTTATGTGATTATTTTTATAGGATTTCTGATTTCATTTGTAACAAAATCAGAGAAAGTAAAAAGTATCGGCCAGACGATTTTTGCCTTTGGTCTTTTGTTCCTCGGAATTGAAACAATGGGAGATGTCATGAAACCATTGGCATCCAGTCCGGTATTCACAGACTTGATCGGACGGGTTGCACATATTCCGGTACTTGGTGTGGCAGTTGGTACATTTATGACGCTGGTTGTACAGAGTAGTAGTGCAACGATCGCAGTCTTGCAGAACTTCGCTTCCCAGCCGGGACCGGACGGGGTTACGAGTATACTTGGGCTTGCAGGAGCAATCCCGATTCTTTTAGGTGATAATATCGGTACAACGATCACAGCACTCCTTGCCAGTATCGGACAGTCAAAAGATGCGAAGAGAACCGCTGTGGCGCATTGTATTTTTAATATTTCCGGCTGCTTTTTGTTTATCTGGTTTGTAAAACCATTTGCGGCACTGATCCAGAACATTTCGCCGAAAGGTCCGGAGATTGAAGCGATTTCCAGACAGATTGCAAATGCACATACTGTATTTAACATCACAATGACACTGATCTGGGTATGCCTGATTAAACTGATGGTGAAGATTGTCATGACACTGATCCCGGATGGCAAAAAAGGTGTTGAAGATCCAGGCAGCCCGATTTATCTGGATGAAAATATCATCAGTCAGCCGGCAGCAGCGCTACAGCTTGTGGCAAAAGAGATTTTCCGTATGAGTGACCAGGTAGGAGATATTCTGAAGAAAACGATTGAGCTTGTGAAAAATGAAGAAGTGAAATCCATTGACGGTCTGAAAGAAAACGGAGAACAGGTTGAACGCCTTGGAAAGTGTATTACCGAATATCTTGCAGCTTTGTTTTCTTCGGGTTCATTGACCGAGCAGCAGGCAGCGCAGACGGCGAGCCTCATGTGTGTACTCAGCGATGTGGAACGTATGGGAACCTTAAGTGTGGAAATGGCAGAATGTATGTTGGAAAGATCAGACCGGAAGTATAAATATACACCGGAAGCGATGGATGAGCTGCAGAAGAGTTTGAAGGTACTGAATAAGATGTTCTGTGATTCTCTGAAGGCACTGCAGGGAGATGATGGTATCGAACCAGGCAAGATGATGAAGCGAAAGGATAAGCTTCTGGATTTGGATATCAAGATGCGGAAAGCGCATATTGAGCGTGTCAATAAAGGAAAATGTAAGGCAAGCCTTACTGCTCCGTTTACCAATATCCTGCATCTGATCGACCGTATGGGAAACAGTTGTATCAATCTTGCGGATGTGGCGGAAAGCGGAACAAGTATGAAATACTTTATGCTGGAAGAAAAATAAGAAGATGGAAAAATCCACGGACTTTAGAAGATTCAAAGTCCGTGGATTTTTTTAATCATGATATACGATTTTCCCACCACAGATCGTATACTTCACTTTGCCATACATAGGCGTTCCGGTAAATGGTGAGTTGGATGAAAGGGATGCATACTCGGTTGGAGTCCAACATTCGTTTTCATCGAAGATCACAAGGTCAGCTGCCTTTCCTTCGGCGAGCTGTCCGTATGGAAGGTGGTAAAGCTTTGCCGGATTGATGGTCATTTTTTCCAGAAGCTGAATAAGAGATAAATGTCCCGGTCTTACAAGGCTTGTGATGCCAAGGGCAAGGGAAGTCTCCAGACCGATGATTCCGCTTGGAGCTTCGGTGATTGGTTTTGCTTTTTCTTCTTTGCTGTGCGGTGCATGGTCGGTGGCAATCAAGTCGATGGTTCCATCTGCAAGTCCCTGAATAATCGCCTGACGGTCCTTTTCGGTACGGAGCGGCGGATTCATTTTCGCAAGTGTTCCATGCTCAAGGACTGCGTCTTCCGTCAGTGTAAAATGATGCGGTGTGGCTTCGGCGTGAAGTTTTGCACCCATTTTCTTATAAGTACGAACCAGATCGACAGAGATACCGGAGCTGATATGCTGGATCACAACATCGGCACCGGATTTCAGTGCCAGCATGCAGTCTCTTGCAACCAGAGATTCTTCTGCAATGGAAGGAGAACCGTAGATTCCAAGCGCATCGGATACCTTTCCGTGGCTGATTCCGTTGTTGCGGATGAAAGAAGGATCTTCTTCGTGAAGGCTGACCGGTACGTTAAGCTTTGCCGCCTTTTCCATTGCGTGGAAGCAGAATTCTGCGTTTAGAAGTGGGATCCCGTCATCGGTAAATCCACATGCGCCTGCTTCTTTTAAGGCGTCCATATCGGTTTCTTCCTGCCCTTTCAGGTTGCAGGAAATCGAAGCAGCCTGGAAGATACGGATCTTTTCTTTGGAAGCACGCGAAAGGTTGTCTTTGAGAACCGGAACAGAGTCCACAGTCGGGGAAGTATTTGCCATGCAGATTACGGAAGTAAAACCGCCTTTTGCAGAGGCAAGTGCGCCGGTGTGGATGGTTTCTTTATAAGTAAATCCCGGATCACGGAAATGAACGTGGGTGTCAATCAGTCCCGGTGCAACCACAAGCCCGGCTGCGTCAAGGACTTCCTCTCTTTCTTTTGTAATCAGGGATGCCATTTCTTTGATGATGCCATCTTCAATCAGAAGATCCATTTTTTCGGAAAGTCCGGAAGCAGGATCGATGACAAGTCCGTTTTTGATAATCATAGTAGTTAAGCCTCCTTGCAGGATATTAGTCTGCTTCTAGTATACGGGATGGGAAAAAGGTTTGTCAATGCGACAGGAGAAGTTGAGAAAATAAGACTGGCTACAGAATCTAAAAGAGATTTCAGTTTTGATGTATCCGATCTGGTATGTATCAAAATTGAAATCTTTTTTCTTTTATGCATGTCTCATATTCTTTTCAAGAGCAACTCTCTTCTTCCCAGTTGCACGGTAGAATTCCACGTGTTTTCCAAGAAAACTCTGGATGGCGGAAACGGTTTTTCCAGTCAGGAATGCACAGAAGACAGTGCCGATTCCGATGCCGTAGAATCCGTGGAGGATTGCAAGGGAAAGAACCACAGTAGTCGTCAGACAGGTGAGATCGAAGGTTGTCTTAACGATTTTATAGTTCTTTTTTACAATACCGGACAGATCGCGAGGGAAGATATCTGTTGGGATGATTGGAAGCATACAGTTGTTGGCAAGGCAGATACCGAAGCACACCAGTAAGAATCCTGCCAGGAAATAAATCGTGTGAAGAGGCAGGGAGTTCGGCAGAGCCTGGATCCATGCGTTGTGTACGTCGATCATTTTTCCAAATCCGATTCCGACTACGAAAGAGAAAAGGTAGCCGGGGCAGAATGAACGCTTGAGGATCATCAGTGTAATGACAAGCAGTGTCTGGAAAATATAATTCCATGTTCCGAAACTGAACACCGGGAAGGCGATGTTAAATACAAGCGGCACTGAGGAGATCGTTGAGATCCCGAATCCGCTTTTTGACATCAGATCCACGCCGAGTGAATTGATCAGCAGGACGATGAGCAGAGCGACTTCTCCGGCCAGATGAAATTTTTTCTTATTCATAGGTACAAATCCTTCTTTCCTGATAGATAATAATTTACAAAAATTTTATATTTAAGCTGTTTCTCATTATAATGAAGAAAACTGATAAAAACAAATGATTATTTTGAATGAACTGATTCTAAAATAGAATGAAATATGCTAAGATAATGGCGAGTAAAGAGTTGATTTTGAAAAATAAGATGACTGCGGAAGATAAAAGAGGGAATATATGAATATCGAATATTTAAAATATTTTTCAGAGCTGGCAAAAATCCAGCATTACGGAAAGGCGGCAAAGGCACTGAATATTTCACAGCCGGGACTCAGTCATGCGATCAAGTCTCTGGAAGAAGAGTACGGAGTTCCGCTGTTTCAAAAAGAAGGGCGAAATGTGAGCCTGAGTCATTACGGCAAAGAGCTGATGAAGGATGTGGATGAAATTCTGGGAGCGTATCTTCGTCTGGAAGAGCGGGCGGCAGGACTTCGGACGGAAGAGAAAACGGTGCGGATCGGCAGTGTGTATCCTCTGGCACCGGGGACGATTCCACATATGCTGAAAGAGTTTGGGGCGACATTTCCATTTATCATCTACAATCGGATGACACCGGAGATTGCAGAAGGACTTTTGGATGGAAAATATGATATCGGCTTTTGCTCGGATCTTTTGAAATCGGATGAGATCGAATATTATCCGATTCGGGATTCATATATCGCAGTAGTGGTTCCGAAGGGACATCCGCTTGAAAATAGAGAACGGATCAGTCTGAAAGAGACAGCTGGATACCCACAGATCATGTTTTCCAAGACCAGCGGTTTCCGCACTCTGCAGGAGCAGATTTTTGCAGAAGAAGGAATTAAGGTAAAGCCGGTATGTGCTGCGGAAGAGATTGAAGTTATCACAGGACTTGTGGAGAATGGGTTCGGGATTTCCGTATTGCCGTATATGGATATCGTGCGGCTGCACAATGTGGTGACGATTCCGGTGAAGACTTCAGGGTGGAATTCCAAATTCTACATTGCGAGAAGAAAGTATGGAATCCGCTCAGAGCAGGAGGAGGCATTTTTTCAGTACTGGAAGAAAGAACATCATTAAAATTCATTAAGAATCCTTGCACTTACAGAGGAAAAAAGTCTATAATCTGTTTTATGAAATATCGTTGTGAAAATCAAATGGGAGGTTACACAGGATGATAGAACAGATTGTAGAGTATAATAAGAAATTCGTGGAAAATAAAGGCTATGAGCCGTACCTGACCAGCAAGTACCCGAACAAAAAGCTTGCCGTACTGACCTGTATGGATACCCGTCTGACAGAGCTTCTTCCGGCGGCGCTGGGACTGAAAAACGGAGATGCAAAGATCATCAAGAATGCAGGTGGAGTCATTACGCATCCATACGGAAGTGTGGTCAGAAGCCTTCTGGTTGCCATTCTGGAGCTTGGTGTGGAGCAGGTTATGGTCATTGGACATACGGATTGCGGTGTGCAGGGAATGGATGGAAATGAACTGTTAGGAGAACTGGTAGAGCGCGGAATCGACAAAGAACATATTGATATCGTAAGACACAGCGGAATTGATCTGGAAAAATGGCTGGGTGGATTTGAATCTGTGGAGAAGTCGGTAGAAGAGACTGTGCATACACTGAAGACACATCCATTGATGCCGAAGGATATAGAGATCAAGGGATTCATTATGGATTCGGAGACAGGGGAGCTTACGGAAGTGTAAGGAAAAGAAATAAAGAAAAAGAGAGATCCTCACAGCAAGGTGGTGCTGTGAGGAGTTTTATGGAGGAAAAGTAAGTCTTGCGCTTTTGAAATAAAAAAGTCTATAATCTGTTTAGTGAGATCACAGGAGGATGAGGATAAAAATGGATGATTTAAAATCGTTTACCTATGTTTTAGCGGTTGCAGAATGCAAAAGTATTTCAAAAGCCGCTGAACTTTTATATATTTCACAACCATCACTCAGCAGATTTATATCCAGTCTGGAACAGGAACTTGGAATTTTACTTTTCGAGCGGAAATCGAATGGAATCAGTCTGACAGAGGCTGGTGAAATTTATGTTGAGTATGGAAAAGAAATCAAACGTTTAAACAGCACAATGGAGCATGAATTAAAGGAACTTCAATTATCTGAAGAACAGGAAATACATGTATGCATGTCTCTAAGCGCCAGTCTTTTGTTGGTAATGGAAGTTCAGGAGAAGATCAGTAAAAAATACATCGGGTGTAAAGCATCATTTTCAAATGTCATGGCTAAGGAAATCCTGCCAGGCTTAAAAAACAGGACCTATGACTTGGCAATAGGGCCGGATCTGAGTGAAAAGGATTCTTCTATCGTATTTGATTTTATTGTAGAAGATTATATGTTACTTGCAGTTCCAAAGAAGTATATGATGCTTCAGAAAGCAGAAAAAAGAGAAGGTGAAAAATATCCATGGATGGATATTTCGATGATGCCGAATGAGTTTATTATCCAGGATAATTCCTGTTATGTCAGACAAGAGATCGATCAGATATTTGAAGAATATGGAAAAGAATTGAAGCCAAAGATGATCGTAAACAGTTCGATGCTTGCAATGCAGACCTTGGAGCGAGGAATGGGATTCTGTTTTATATCAGAAGTATTTCTTCCATACATAACAAATACAAAAGATATTGATTTTTTTTGCATTGGAAAAAACAAGGTAAAAAAGACAAAAACAGGTATTATATATTTGAAAAATAAAATCCTTTCCAGACAGGAAAAGTACTGTATATCTGTTTTGAAAGAGAAAATAATAAATGGAGAAATAGGGGCATAGCATGAAGCTATACCCCTATTTTCTTTTGGCATTGGTGAAAACAGTAACAGACAATTATAATAAGATTAACGTGATGAGCCGGTAAACATCATATAAGAGAAGAATGAGAGTTTTTGGAAAAGCGCACTCCGAAAAAGCTTATTGTATATGGATACGGAGGAAAAGAAAAATGAGTATGGCTACAATAGGAGCGATTCTGACATTAATAGTTTTCGTTGCAGTTCTTGCAACGCCAAAATTACCAAACTGGTTTTGTTTTTTGATCATGGCACCGATCGTTGTATTTACAGGAACAATGGATGCAGACGGAGTATATGCCGTGTTAAGCAGTTCAAGTTTTCATCTGATGGCAATTATATGTATGTTTTCAGGAATGATTGCTGCAACAGGGCTTGATATCGTAATGGGAAATGCTTTAGATAAATTAACCGGTAATGTAAGTGGAAAGAAAAAAGAAATGCTAATTTTTGCAATTCTTTATCTTGCATCAGGACTGGTATCATTTGTTCTGCAGAACAGTTATGTTGCAATGGCATTTTTGCCGGTGATTTTCAGTATAGCTAAGAAAAATAAGATCAGTCATTCAAAAATGATTTTGTTTGTAATTTATGCAAGTACTTTAGGTGGTGCTTGTACCCTGATTGGAACACCGACAAATATTTATGCAAATACAGCGCTTGAAGAAGCTGGACTTAAGCTTTTTGGCATGTTTGATTTTGCCTGGGTAGGTATTCCGATTTTTATCCTGGGTGGAATTTATATGATCGTGATGAACCGCTGGTGCCCGTCTTATGAGGAAACAGTACCAAGCAATTCAGAGATAGAGGCAGCTACAGAAATTACACCTGACATGAAAAAGAAACAGATGGTTGTAGGAATCAGTTTCCTTCTGTTCGTACTTGCTCTGATTCTGGATTCGCTTACAGATATTACAGTGAACCCGAATTTTATCGGATATGCACTGATCGCGGTTTCGGTTCTTACAACTGTTGTAAAACCAAAAGAAGTAATCACTTCATTCGGTGTTGATATGGTACTTTTCTGTGCAGGTATCAATTTGATCATTGCAGTTATGAAGAACAGTGGACTTGGGGAAGTGTTTGGAGCTGTTGTGCTGAGTATTCTTGGAGATACGAAAAATCTGTATCTGATCACAGCAGTATTGTTCCTTGGATCGGCAATTGCAACACAGTTTATGAACAATATGGCAACCGCAGGAGTACTTGCCCCGATTGGGATCTCTATTGCAGAATCAATGGGAGCAAACCCACAGGCAATTGTTCTTGCAATTGCAATTGGAGCAGGATGCTCTTTCCTGACACCGATCGCATCAGGAACAAATCAGACATTAATGATCTTTACAAACTTAAAATTTACTGACTTTGCAAAATTTGGATGGCCATTGGTTATTATCAGTTTTATATGCTGTGTAGGAATTCTTCCATTGGTATTCCCGTTCTTTTAAAAGACAGAAAAGAGTTATGTATAACAAAGGGGGCAAAATTTTGTCCCCCGTTTCCAGTTTAAAATAAAGTTAGATGAGGTGGCAGCATGAACAAAGAATTAACCTATTCAACTCCGGAAGAGGAAGGCGTATCATCAGAATATATTATTAATTTTCTGAACGAGATGGAAAAAAGAGAAGCAGAGATCCATGGAATCATGATCTTGAGAAACAATAAAGTTATATTTGAAGCATATAATGAACCGTATCGAAAGGAAATCCCACATATTGTCCATTCTTTTACAAAATGTTTTACAAATACAGCGGCGGGAATTGCATATACAAAAGGACTCATAAAGCTGGAGGATAAGGTACTTGATTATTTTCCGGAATATCGTGAGGCAGCAAATGAGTATCTTCAGAAGCTTACGATACGGAATTTACTTACGATGCGCAGTGGACAGGAAAGAAGTATAGGTGGAAATGAATGGAGACCATTAAAAACCAGCTGGCTGGATGCATATTTTAAAGTACCGTTTGTAAAAGAGCCGGGAAGTGAATTTATGTATTCAAGTGGGAATTCTTATATTACGTCAGCGATCGTACAGCGTATTACAGGAAAAACATGCCATCAATTGATCGAAGAAGAACTGGCACCGTACATTGGTCTGGAGAAGTTTAGCTGGGGAGAAAGTCCGGAAGGAATCTGTTCAGGTGGAAATGGTGTGAGCATTACGGTAGAAGGAATGGCCAGACTTGGGTTACTTTATCTGAATCAAGGAAAATGGGGAGAAAAACAATTATTAAGTGCTGATTGGGTGAATCTTGCACTCGGTAAAAAAGATCCACAACCAAGGAAAGCAGGAGAAAAAGACTATAATTTTCACTGGACGCATACAGGAGATATCTGGTGTTCAGATGGAATGTTTGGACAGACCTGTGCGATTATTCCGGAACAAAATATGGTAATTGCTATCACTACAGCAGACAGTAATTACCTGGAGACGGAACTGATTCAAAAAGAGATTTTGGATCCGATGAAAGAAGAAAGAAATTTCGCTGAAAAGATGTGGAATGTATTAAAAAATAAAGGTCTCAGAATGTCTCTGGAAAATAAAAACAGATCTGTCAGTAACAAAATGGTTTCAGGAAATCGGAAAATAGAAATGGAACCTTTTGAGAATGAAGATAAAATAGAAAAAACAGGTCTGGAATTTTTAGAAGATAAAGTAATATTCTGGATGAAAGATAACAGAGGAACACATTTTGTAGAAGCAGGACTGGACTGTTGGATTCATGGGAAAACCTCTATGACAGGTGGATATCTGCACCATCAGTATGAGATGGATGAAATGAAAATTGCCGCATGTGCTTACTGGAAATCAGAAAATGTGTTGATGATGGAATGGCGCTATCCGGAGATGGCTTTTTTTGATCATGTATCTTTTGAATGGAAAGAAGACAGGGTATATATGAAACGCTGGGTGAATATGAATTCACAGGCACTGGAAAGACCAGTTGTAACAGCAAAAATATGCGAATCTTAACAATTATTAAGAAAACCATAGGTGTTTCTGTAAGGTAAGAGCCCTATGATAAACACAACGAAGCAAATACTAATGCAAATGGATGTTAAGGAGGAAGCACGAATGGAAATCAAGAAACCTGCAATTGCAGGAACATTAGAATCCAGTGACTGCCAGGTAACAGTAGAAGCCGGAGAAGGAAAAGTTGATTTTTCACTGGAAAGCGCAGTGATCAATCAGTATGGAAACCAGATTAAGAAAGTAGCTTATGAAACACTGGAAAATCTGGGAATCGATAATGTAAAGCTTACAATCGTAGATAAAGGAGCCCTTGACTGTACGATCAAAGCAAGAATCGAAGCAGCTGTTTACCGTTCGGTAGGACAGATCGAAGATTTACCGTGGGGAGGTGCGATCAGATAATGAATCCGAATAAAAAAAGACTTAGAAGAACTATGATGTTTTTAAATGCACAGAAACCGGGACTGATCAAAGATCCTTATATTTACAAACCGGATTCCATCATGCTTGATCTGGAAGATGCGGTTGCAGAAAACCAGAAAGATGCAGCCAGATTTTCTCTTTATCATGCACTTAAGACGATTAATTATAGAGGATGTGAACGTGTTGTCAGAATTAACGGACTGGATACTCCTTACTGGAAAGAAGATATCCGCTGCGCAGTAGCAGGCGGCTGTGATGCGATCCGTATTCCAAAGACAGAATCCGCACAGGACGTAAAAGTGGTAGAAGCTGAAGTTGTTCAGGCTGAAAAAGATTTCGGACGTGAAGAGGGAAGTGTTCTGATCATGGCAGCTATTGAATCAGCACGAGGCGTGATGCGTGCACTTGATATCTGCGAATCTTCCGAAAGACTTTTCGGAATTGCCCTTTCCGGCGGAGATTACACCAAAGACCTTCAGACACACATTACCGGAACCGGAATCGAGCTCATGGGAGCAAGACAGAACATGGTAATCGCAGCAAGAGCGGCAGGTGTACAGTGCTTTGATACAGTATACACAGACCTTGATGATATGGATGGTTTCCGTCAGGATGTTGAGAATATCCACTTGATGGGGTTTGATGGAAAATCCATCATCAACCCAAGACAGATCAACATTGTACATGAAATCTTTACACCAAAACAGAAAGATATCATTTTTGCAGAAAAAGTTGTCCGCGAAATTGATACAAAGAAAGCACAGGGAATCGGTGTATTTACAGTAGATGGTAAGATGATCGATATCGCTTTCTACGACGGAGCAAAGAGAACAATCGAGCTTGCAAAAGCTTCAGGTGTGTATAAGGGGGATTTATAAGATGATTAACGCAGTAGGTAGAGATATCCCGGAAGAGATTTTAAAAGCAACTGGCAAAGAAGTATTTCAGGGTGTTCATCATTTTGACGGACATGTCTATAAAAAACATGGACCGGAAGTAGAATGTGTGATCAATTCCAACGGAAGCAAGATGGTAGACAGTATTCATGATGTTCTTGTAAAATGTGGCATCAAAGATGGTATGACAGTCAGCTTCCATCATCATTTCCGTGAAGGGGATTACGTTGTAAATATGGTAATGAAAGAGATCCATGATATGGGGATCAAGGACATTACTATCTGTGCAAGCTCTCTTGGAAAAGCACATGATCCTCTGGTAGAATATATTGAAGATGGAACCATTACAAATATCCAGTCATCCGGTGTGCGTGGAAAGATCGGAGAAGCTATTTCAAATGGTAAATTAAAAGGTCTTGCGATCATGCGTTCCCACGGCGGACGTGTACGTGCCCTGGTAACAGGTGAGACACAGATCGATATCGCATTTATCGGAACTCCTACTTGTGATGAGTACGGTAACTGCCGTGGTATTGGTGGAAAATCTGACTGTGGTGTACTTTCCTACGCAATGTCAGATGCTTTCCATGCAAACAAAGTGGTAGCAATCACAGACTGCATGGTTCCGTTCCCGAACTTTCCGGCACATATTTCAATGACAAAGGTAGACTATGTTGTAGAAGTAGACCAGATCGGTGATCCGAAGAAGATCGCAACAGGTGCAGCAAAACCGACCACAGATATGAGAAAGCTGATGATGGCTGATTACTGTACACAGTTCGTTGTAAATACACCGTATTTCAAAGATGGATTCTCTTATCAGACAGGTGTCGGCGGAGCTTCTATCGCATCTACTATTTCACTTGCAAAGGTAATGAAAGAAAGAAATATCCGCATGCGTTTTGGTGTGGGTGGTCTTACAAAGCCGATGTGTGACCTTCTGATCAACGGTCAGGTAGATGCACTTCTGGATACACAGGACTTTGACCTTGCAGCCGTAGAATCTGTAAAAGATCTGCATCATTTCCGGATCAGTGCAGGTGAGTATGCGAACCCGTTCAACAAGGGTGCAGTTGTCAATAAATTGGATTTCGTAATTCTTGCAGCTCTGGAAGTTGACGTACACTTCAACTGTAACGTTGTTGTAGATTCTAATGGTATGATCACAGGAGCGCAGGGTGGACATCCGGATACAGCAGCCGGAGCAAAATGTGCCATCGTTATCGCACCGCTTCTTCAGGGAAGAACACCGGCAATCTGTACAGACGTAACAACCGTCACAACACCGGGAGAAAGTGTAGACGTTGTCATCACAGATTATGGTATTGCAATCAACCCGAAGAGACAGGATCTGATCGAAGCAATGAAAGATGTAGACCTTCCGTTTAAGACCATCGAAGAATTACGTGATATCGCTTACTCTATCGCGGGGGAACCACAGAAGGTACAGTTTGGAGATCGTGTTGTCGGTGTCATTGAAAGCCGTGACGGTACCATCATGGATGTTGTCCGTCAGATCAAGCCGTTTGAATTTGATGATTAAATTCTGATCGGAAAACTTACAGGTTATTGGCAATTGGATATAAAAGGAGAACCGTATGGGAAAGAATCAGGCAGTAGAGAAAGCAGAATACTTTGCAGAATCGATTGGCCGGATGGCGTATCAGGCGCTGCTTGAGGAAGTCTATACGGTTCCCAAACCGGGGCTTGTAGATCTGTATTCCTGTGGTGCCCACACTGATATGGATGTGCAGACCTTTGAAAGAAGTGCAGAGGCGTTGTATCCGTGGTTTGTTAGAATGGCATACCAGGGATATCAGCTGACCTGTACGCCGGAAGATCTTTTCCGTGAAATCCGTAAGACCGGAATGCTTGCGGAGGAAGCCATGTACCGGGCAACCGGACATGTGAATACACATAAAGGGATGATCTTTACCCTTGGAATATTCAGTGCGGCAGCGGGAAAATGTATCCAGGAAGACGGAACGGTTACTTTACAATCCATCCTTCGGATGGAGCAGAAGATGACTGCCAGGATCTTAAGAGCCGAAATTGAGATGTTGGGAAAGGAACCTGCGAAAAGTAACGGTGAGAAAAATCTCGTACAATACGGGACTACAGGGATTCGCGGGGAAGCGCTTGCCGGATACCCATCTGTTTTTCATATTGCGCTTCCGGTACTGGAGGATGGACTTTTGCGGGGAATGGAGTGGAACCGGATCAAATTACAGATCCTTTTTGCACTGATGAGCCGGGTGCAGGATTCCAACATTTTATCGAGAAAGAATCCGTCAGTACTCTATCAGGTACAGATGGAAGCGATGCAGTTTCTGGAGGAAGGCGGAGCCTACTCAGAAGATGCGTTAGACAAACTGATCCGCATGGATGCGGATTATATAAAGCGTGGTATCAGCGCGGGTGGGTGTGCCGATCTACTTGCCACCTCACTGTTTCTTGCGATGCTGTGCAATAAAATTCCAAACGAGAACGGGGCAATCCTGAACCTCTTTCCAGTTGTAAAATAGAGCGTATAATAACTGAGAACGGGAATCAAATTTTCTGCCATGAATATGGACTGCACCAGACTGGTGAGGAATAAAAAAGATGACTTTTCACAAATGAGCGGGTGAAAAGTCATCTTTTTTATTTCATAGGAAATTCCAAAGGAACTTCCTATGAAATAAAAGGCACTGCGTGCCGGAGATGCGCACTCGCACGAAGATGATCCGCGGATTGTCAGGATATACGCCGGATTCTGTCTGTCGTCCTCGATCTTACCACGAAGCCGGTTGATGTAGACCATGATCGCATTGTCATCAACGGCAACCGTATTGCCCCAGACATGCTCATAGATCATATCCTTGGTGAAAACCTGCTGCGGATGCTTCATAAAAAGCAGAAGAAGTGCAGACTCCTTGGAAGAAAGGATAAGTTCTTCGCCATTTTTGTAAAAACGCATGGTTGTGGTATCATAGCTGAATGGACCGCATTCCAGAGTATCGGAATTGTCGAGTACCAGATTCTTGTTGCGGCGGATCAGTGCTTTTACTTTGGCACCAAGTACAAGCGGTCGGAACGGCTTGGTGATATAATCATCCGCTCCAAGTGAAAGCCCGTACAGAGAATCATAGTCTTCATTACGTCCGCTGACGATCATAACCGGAGTACTGATCCCCTGATTGCGAAGCCGTTTGATGACCTCAAATCCCTCCATATCTCCCAGCATAATATCCATAAGGATCAGGTCAAATGTATGATTTTTCAGGATGGACAGAGCATCCATGCCACAGTTTACTGTTGTTGTTTCCAGCTCATTGCTGTGCATTACTTTTTCCAGCAGCTTACAGATTGCCGGATCATCATCTACGATCAGTATTTTGTCAGCCATTGAGGCAACCTCCCAAAAGTAAAAATTTCAATAAATTCTATACAACTTATAAAAAACATTATAATATTAGAAAGAGAACAAGTCAATTGATAACAAACCGGGGACGAGAATATATGAAGAAAAACAAAAAGACACTGATTGCTGCGATTCCACTTTTTTTAATCGTAATTCTTGTATTTGCAGGATTTGGTGTCTGGAAAAAGTACAGAGATACTTTGATGCAGAACCAGGAGGAACAGATGCTCCTGACAACCAGAATCCTGAGTGAAAATATGGCGATGTCCGCAGAGGAATATGAGGAAAGTTTAAGCTTTCTTGCGAAAACAGCTGAGAACAGACCGCAGGATGAGGCAAAACAACTGTATCGGGAATTTATAGATACACAGACCAGTTTTATCACGAATCTGTACCTGGAAGACGAACAGGGAAAGCTTTCAGAGAGTATCAAGGATGTACAGATTGTAAGTTCACAGCTGCTCACTCAAAGCTCGGTAAAGAATAGCATTTATATGGAAAAAGATACAGATGGGAAAATCTATAATGTATATAAGCGTATTTTGAAGGATGGGAGAAAGATCTGTCTGATGATCGATGCGGAAAAATATTATCAGAAACTGATTTCGGGAATTCACATCGGAACGAATGGATACATTGTAGTCAAAGATGCAGAAGGAACGATCATCATGCATCCGAAGAAAGAACAGTGGGGAATTCCGGTTATTGCAGGAAGGAAGAAAATGTATCCGGATCTGGATTACTCCAGTCTGGAGAAGATGATTGAGGATCAGAAGAAGAGAAAAGAAGGTATTTCTCATTATTATTCGTATTGGTGGACAAATGAAGAACGTCCGAGAGTACAGAAAATCAGTGCATATTCTCCGGTTCAGATCGGAGACAGCTTCTGGGTAGTCAGTGCGGTGATCGACTACGATGATCTGTACGAACCGATAGCTGAAGGTTTCTTGAAAATGATATGTATTTTTGTTGGTATTTTGTTGGCTGCCGGTATTGCGGTTGTCTTATTTGGCAGAGTGATGCGTGATATGAGAAGAGCTGTGCGGGAGATCAATGATCTGAAAGAACTGAATGAGCAGTTGGAAAAAATGCATCGGAGTGAGCAGAGTATCGCACATCAGCAAAGACTTCAGATCATGGGAACTATGACAGGTGGTATCGCACATGAATTCAATAATTTTCTGACTCCGATCATGGGATATGCAGAGCTTCTGATGATGGAACTTCCGGAAGGATCAGAAGAACAGGACAGTGCAAAAGAAATTTATGAGGCTTCGGAAAAAGCAAAGGATGTAGTGCGCCAGATTTCGTCCCTAAGTCGAAAGAATGTAGAGACCGTTTATAAAAATATTTCGATAAAGAAATTCATGACGCGTGCAGAAAGGATGATGGAATCTGTCTGTACGCCTCTGATCCATATGGAAAGTGAGTTTCGGGTAGATGATGAAATGATCCTTGGAAATGCGACACAACTGAACCAGGTGCTTTTAAATGTCTGCGTTAATGCGGTGCATGCGATTGGAAAAAATCAAGGAAATATCAAAATATCCTGCCATTCAGAAGAAAAAGAAAAACTGGCTCAGGGAGTGATTGAAAAGCTTTCGGATGTATGGAAAAAGTATATCCATATCCAGGTGAAAGATAATGGGTGTGGAATGGATAAAGAGACGCTGCGTCAGATTTTTGATCCATTTTTCACAACGAAAAAAGGGGGAGAGGGTACCGGACTTGGACTGGCACTTGCGGAGCAGATTATTACTTCACATAAGGGATATATTTATGCAGAGAGCAAAAAAGGAGAAGGAAGTACCTTTCATATCTACCTTCCGGTACTGGATACAGAGCATATGCCACAGATTGTGCAGAATATTCCCAGAAAGGATTATCGGATTGTGGTGGCAGATGACAATGCAAAGGTATTGCAGCTGCTGAAAAAGAATTTTGAGAAGATCGGGATCCAGATTCAGACCTGTATGAAAAGAGAAGAACTGCAAAAATGTCTGGAACAGCAGCAGGCAGATGTGCTGGTAGTAGACGAGACGATGGAGGATTGTAGTGGAGTGGATTTCTGTATGTCGCTTGCAGGCAGATATCCGGACATGCTGAAGCTTATTATTATTGATGGAGTCAGCCGCGAGGTGGCAGAGGCCCGGCAGAAAGGAATCATTGACGGATATGTAGAAAAACCGGTATCGGATACCGCGATTCTTGAGGCAATTCGGAATTGTGCCAGCCAGCCGGTATAAGAAAAAAGACGCAGATATCTGTAAGGTGTAAGATAAGACAAACCCAACCTTAATACTTTTAAAGATTTACCTTAACAAAATGTAAGGAGGAATCTGTAAGAGTGTAAGGTTGGGTTTTTATAATGGAATCATCAAATAAATGGTACGAAAAAGTACCCATACAAAAGGAAGGAGAAAATGCCATGAGTGAAGCAATGCTTGCCTTATTGGGATTTGCAACCATCATTATTGTGATTGCGTTGCTCTTAAGAAATGTAACGGTACCGGCTCTTGCATTTGTCAGTGTATCAACTGTAACAGGTGCGATCCTTGTAGCAACCGGAACATTTACGATTGAAGAAATGGGGGAATTTGTAACAGCTGGTGTAGCCGGAGTACATGGTACTGCAGCACTGTTTATCTTCTCTGTACTTTTCTTTGGAATTATGACAGATGTAGGAATGTTCGACAAGATCATCAATGCATTGATGAAGAAAGTCGGAAGTAATGTAGTCGGTGTTGCCATGATGACCTGTATCATTGCCATGATCGGACATCTGGATGGAGGCGGTGCCTCTACATTCCTGATTACAATTCCGGCAATGCTCCCGGTTTACAAACGTCTGAATATGAGACCGACAACTCTGATGCTCATCTGTGTATCTGCAATGGGTGTTATGAACCTTCTGCCATGGGGCGGACCGACAATGCGTGCGGCTACTGTCCTTGGAATTGAACCAAATGCACTGTGGAAACAGATCATTCCAATGCAGGTTGTAGGTATTTTTATTGCACTTGGAACAGCATTTATCTGGGGAAATATCGAAAAGAAGAGAGGTGCTGGCACTTCTTCAGCAGAAAAGATCGAGTATGGCGGAATTGAAGATGAAGCCGTAACAGATGATGAAAAGAATGAGCTTGCAAGACCGAAACTCTTTGTATTCAATGTAATCGTAACACTGGTAGTGATCGTAAACCTGGTTCTTGCAAAGGTACCGTCTTACTATATCTTTATGGTAGGATGTGCAGTAGCACTTTTTGTAAACTACCCGGGTGCAAAAATGCAGGGTAAGATCATTAAATCCCATGCAGGTCCGGCACTTACCATGGCATCTACGATTCTTTGTGCAGGTGTATTCCTTGGAGTGATGCAGCAAACAGAGATCATGACTCATATGGCTAATGTACTTGCAAACGTAGTTCCACAGTCTATGGGAAGATTTTTACCGCTTATCGTAGGTCTGGTATCTGTACCGCTTACATTGATGTTTGATACCGATTCCTTTTTCTTCGGAATGCTTCCGGTACTGATCGGAATCGGAAACGAATTCGGTGTAAATCCGGCACATATCGCCATTGCAATGGTTGTTTGCCGTAACTGTGCAACTTTCATCAGCCCGGTTGTTCCTGCTACTTTCCTTGGAACCGGTCTTGCCGGTGTGGAGATCAAAGACCACATCAAGAACAGTTTCTTCTGGATCTGGGGTGTAAGTATTATCTGTCTGATCTCAGGTATAATTCTTGGAGTTATCAAATTCTAGTTAGATAAATAAAAAGATCCTGTATTTCATGTGATTTGTACATGGAGTACGGGATTTTTTTGGATATGCATATAAAATGGTCTGATGATTGAAATGCAACGAAAGTGCTCGAAAATGTTATGCAGGGTATAAGATTTCAGGAAAATGTGATAGAGTTATTTTACTTCGATTTAGTTCTAAAATCGAAAAAGTATCTAATTAACCATAATCAGAAGGTATCTCATTTTCGGCGCTCAATTTTCGAGTAAACTCCCGACAATGAACAAAGCAAAAGAAAATATAGAAGTATGGGAGTTTGCCTTTACAAAGGATGACAGTATGTTAAAATATTTATAGTAGAAAAGTCAGATTTTCCTTTCTATATTTTTACAATGCAGAAAGGGGAATCATATGACAGAAGAAAAGAAACAATTAACAGAAAATCAGGATAGCTTTATAATGCATCCAACGGTAGATTTCTGCTTCAAAGAATTAATGGAGAATGCAAAAGTAAGACAGGGATTGATTGCGGCAATTCTAAAGAAAGATCCAGAAGAAATTCAGAAAACAAAGTTGATGCCAACAATTTTAAGGAAAGAATATCCGGAAGATAAATACGGGATTCTGGATGTAAGAGTTCTCTTGAAAAATGGAGAGCAGATGGATTTGGAAATGCAGGTGGTGCCATTTGAATTCTGGTTTCAGAGGAGCTTTTATTATCTGTCAAAGATGGTAACGGATCAAATGAAAACAGGGGATACTTATGATAGAATTAAACCGTGCATTCATGTTGGAATTTTGGACTTTAATTTCTTTGAAAATGATACCAGATGTTATCATACGGGAATGTTCTGTGATAAAGAGACTGGAGAAGTGCTGACGGACTTGCTGCAGATTCATATTCTGGAATTGAAAAAGTTGCCACCGGAAAGTCAGAATGAAACTGGGATCATCCAGTGGATGCGATTTATGAGCGGAAAGAACAGAAAGGATTTTGCAAAGATGGCAGAGCAAAATGAATATATTAAAGAAGCTTATGAATGTCTGGAGAAGATGAGTGCAGATGAAAGAAAAAGAAGAGAATACGAAGAAAGACAAAAAATTTTGTGGGATCATAATTCGTTTATGAAAAGTGCAAAAATAATTGGGATGCGAGAAGGTCGTGAAGAAGGACGTAAAGAAGGGTACAGGGAAGCATTAGTTTCAATTGTTATAAAAAAATTGCAAAAAGGGATGTCAGCAGAGGAAATTGCAGATTTTCTGGAAGAGGATGTCTTGACGATACAGAGAATCTATGATATTGCCAATACCTATGCACCGAAATATGATATAGAAAAAATAGTACAAAAGTTGGAAAACACATCAGGAATGAAACAAAAGTAAGAAAAGAGTAAGTCAAATCAGATAGATGAGTGATTTGACTTACTCTTTTTTCGCATGTAATTAGTTGTTGTTCACTTATAAAGCAAAACACCATATGAGGATGCCCTAAGGCATATGCCTTAGTATGAGGAATGTTTTACTTCAAAACTTTCCGCAAAATACAAGTAATAATTCCCACCACGCAGAATGGAAAATATGCCGGGTAAAGAGAACCAAATACCAGGATGCCGCCCCGGATACCGGTAAACAGTTCGACATCCGCAGGAATTGCATTTGCCGCAAGGCTGAACAGGTAGGAAAGAATATATACCAGAACAAAATAGGTAAGCCCTCGTCCGGTTCCGTGCCGGATGCCACTTAATGTGAAAAAGAACGTAGACAGCATCCAGATTAGCATAACCCCTCCGACAGCCAGGTATGCAACCAGTGTAAGATCGGGAGTGGAGCTCAGTGTCTTGATATCGCCATAATTAGACATCTGGTTCCAGAACGAGAAAAAGGTAATCGCCAGGATGACGGCGGACATCAGTACCGGTGCCGGGCGAAGGATGAAAGTGGTCAGTTTCTCAGCGGCAGTACTTCCGGTGCGGGCAATATTCCGGATTGGATCAGCCAGTTCTTCAGAAGAGGAATCGTGACGTCTGCGGGAATTTCTACGTTCTGCCCGTCTGGCTGGTCGTTGGCGGTCATAATAAGAATCCTCTTCTTCATAATCAGGAGCAAGCCTGTCTGTTTCATCGTAGTAGTCGTCAGTTTCATAATCGTTAAGGTAGTCTGTGTCGTCATATCGGTCGTCATAATCATCCTGCCCCACAGGGATCGACGGGAGATCGCCTGTATAAGTTACTTCAAAGTTGTCATCAAAATAGTCATCTATATTTTTTTTATTATTCATAAAACAAATACACCCTCCTTGTGCATAAGTGTATGGTAACTGTTTTGACAGTCTGTGTCAAATAAATAATGAGATGATTGTGAAATCTGAAAAATTGAAAATGGGTTAATGTAGCAAAGATGGAAAGAGAAAGAGTGGTAGGGGACATCATTCTATGGTAGAATAAATCTGTATGAAAAAATAAATGAGGACAGAAAAATATGGCAATCAATATAGCAACAAAAGCAATCCTGAAAATCCTGTCTTTTGGAGGGATTGATGTAGAAGTATCAAGGCAGCTTGCGGATCTGAAAAGACTGGATCCGATGAAAATTTTTTATAAAAAAATGGATCTGCAGGTATATAACGGCGATTATGAAGTTCCGATCCGGGTATTTTTCCCGGATGAAGCATCGTGTCTGGAAAAAGATCAGATCAAGGGACGAAAGATCATGCTTTTCCTTCACGGAGGAGGATGGGCGACTGAGCATGTGGAAAATTATGAGAGAGTATGTTCCCGGATGGCACAGGCGACGGGGCAGACTGTAGCAGCAGTAGAATACCGCCTGGCGCCGGAGCACAAGTTCCCGACCGGGCTTATGGACTGCTATGCCGTGGCAAGAGCATTGTATACGCATCCGGATACAATGCCGGAGGATATTACTCTGATTGGAGACAGTGCAGGTGGCAATCTGGCGGCAGCATTGTCCATTATGGCACGGGACCGTGGCGAATTTATGCCAAAGAGACAGATTCTGATCTATCCGGCAGTCAATAATGATTATTCAGAGAAGAGTCTGTTCTCTTCTGTAAGGGAGAACGGGCAGGATTATCTTCTGACGGCAGGAAAATTAAAAGATTATATCAATCTTTATGCAGGTTCGGAAGAGGACAAGTTAAATCCATATTTTGCACCGATTCTGGAGAAAGATCTGTCAGGGCAGCCGGATACACTGATCCTGACGTCAGAATTTGATCCGCTCCGGGATGAGGGAGAAGCGTATGGAAGACGTCTTGCAGAGGCAGGTAACCGGGTGGAAGTACACCGGATCAAGGATGCACTTCACGGATATTTTGCACTGGGGATCCGGAGTCTGCATGTACAGGAAAGTTTTGAATATATCAATCATTTTCTGGAGGGGGAATAGAAAATGCCGCAGGCAAATGTAAAGCACTGGAGAAGGCTGGACAATGCAGCGAAGCTTTTTCCGGCGGCGAGCAGTAAAAGGGATACCCGTGTATTTCGGTTCTACTGTGAATTGAAAGAGGATATACAGCAGGAGATCCTGCAGAAGGCGGTAGACAGGACACTGGAAAAATATCCGATTTTTCTGTCTGTGCTGCGAAAGGGATTGTTCTGGCATTATCTGGAACAGAGTAATAAAAGACCGGTTGTAAGAGAAGAGTATAAGGAGCCGTGCAGCAGCCTTTATATCCGTGATAAGAGAGATCTGCTTTTTGAAGTGACTTATTACAAAAAGAGAATCAATTTTGAGGTTTTTCATGTGCTGACGGACGGAACCGGTGCCAGTGAATTTGTACGGGAGCTGGTGAAAAATTATCTGTATCTGGCACATCATGAGGATGGACTGGAGGATGTGGTTCTGTCAGAGTATTCGGAGAGCCTTTCCGATCAGGAAGCGGATGGATTTGAAAGATATTATTCCCGCCAGGCAGACCGCAAAAAGGAGAAAAAACCGGCAGCGCATCAGCTTCGCGGAAACCGGCGTGAGCTTGGAAGTCTGCAGACGACAGAGGCAGAAATTCCGGTCGAAGAACTGAGGCATCAGGCAAAGACGTATGGTGTATCGATGACGGTATTTCTGACTGCGGTATATCTGTGTGCGATTCACCGGACAATGACAAGACGGCAGGAAAGCAAGCCGGTTGTACTGATGGTTCCGGTAAATCTGCGTAATTTCTTTCCGACCAATACAATGCTCAATTTCTTCAACTGGATCGAACCGGGATATCATTTTCAGGGTGGAAAAGAAGAGTTCAAAGATGTTGTGCAAAAAGTAAATGCATGCTTTAAAGAAGAACTGACAGCGGAAAAGATGGAGAAGCGGATGAACGATTACTTCGCCTTGCAGGTGCATCCAATCCTGAAATTTGCGCCGCTGGAACTGAAAAATGTCTGTATCAATATCGGGGCGAGGACGGCAGAAAGTGATGTGACCGCTATTTTTTCCAACATGGGAATCATCCGGATGCCGGAAAGCTATGAGACGTATATCAGGTATTTTGGTGTTTATACAAGTACGCCGAAAGTAGAGCTTTGTATGTGTTCCTTCCGGGATAAGATTTATCTGGGATTTACGTCCAGATATGACTGTGATGCAATCAAAGAGAATTTTTTCCAGATTCTGAAAGAACAGGAAGTGAAAACGGAGATCCTTAAGGTGGAATATCCGGAAAGCGTCATGACAGAAGCGAAGGGGATGCAGATATTCAAAATATTTACATTCCTTTGCATGATCGCTATCGTAACGGCACTTGGCGTGGATTATAGTATTGATAAGACATTTTATTTATCGCTATTCGTTTGTGGAGGTGCATTCAGCATGTGGCTTGCGCTTGCGGTTGGATTTTTTAAACGTTATAATCTGCTGAAAAATGCCATGTGGCAGCTGATCATTGTAACAGTAGGCTGTATCATCTGGGACTGGCTGACCAGGTGGCATGGCTGGTCGATCGATTTTGTTCTTCCGGGAGTAAGTGGTCTGATTATGATTTCGATGCTGATCATATCGAGGGTGTATTATCGCCAGGCGAAGGATTATCTGGTATATTTTGTGATGGCAGCACTTTATGGAATGATCCTACCGTTTTTCTTTCTGGTGACAGGAAAGGTAAAGATTGTATTTCCGTCTGTAATTTCGATTGGGATGGGAGTGCTGATGCTGATCGGACTGGTCCTTTTTAAAGGGAAAGAAATGCGACAGGAGATAGAGAAGAATCTGCATGTATAAAAGAGAATGACAGTGTAAGATAACCGGATAAGAGATTACAGGAACATAACATAAAAACAGTAACAATGCCCGGTTTTCAAACAGAATGTAAAAAGTCTGTTTGAAAACCGGGCATTAAATGTAGAAAACAGGTATCTTTTAATTAGCCGACAATGCGGTATTTCTTTTCTACTTTGTTCAGAACTTCATGTCCATCTTCTGTTACCAGAACGAGGTCTTCTACACGGACGCCGTACTTGCCTTCAATATAGATACCAGGCTCGATGGAGAAGATCATACCAGGTTCAGCCACATTTTTATTGATCGGGCTGACATCGCCATATTCATGGTCTTCCTGTCCGATGAAGTGTCCAAGGCGGATCTTCCAGTATTCGCTGTAGCCTTTTTCATCGATGTAGTCTCTTGCCTGTGCATCAATATCACAGAAACGTGCTCCCGGCTTGATCGCAGCTTCTGCCTTTTCGACAGCAGTGCGGACAATATCATGAATGTTAGCCTGCTCATCATCTACACTCTTGCAGTAGAAAGTTCTTGTCATATCTGAACAATATCCATGCCATACGCAGCCCATATCGATCAGGATACATTCACCGGCTTTTAAGGTTCTTGTCTCACTTGGTGTATGATGCTGGTCAGCTGCATTCGCACCGAAACATACGATGGTATCAAAGCTTACACCACTCGCACCTTCTTTGAGGTATTCTGCATCGATAAAATCAGCAATCTGCTTTTCGGTCATACCTTCTTTGATATAAGCAGCAGCTCGTTCCATTACCAGATCATTGATTTCTGTAGAATGTTTCATGATTTCAATTTCTTCGGCATTCTTTACTGCGCGGACACCATCTACACAGTCAGATCCCCATACGGTCTTCAGCTCAGGGCAGCGCTCCTGAAGCGGAATAAGAAAACGTGCCGGAAATACTTTATCGATACCGAGTACGCCTTTGGTGTCGATATGCCTGGTCAGAACACCGATCTGATCGTCCATATCGCTGAACCATACTTCTTCAAAACCTGTATTGGAAACATAATACAGATAGTTCAGGAAAATCGTGTGCTTTCCGCTTGTACGAAGCAGCAGGGCATATAATCTTTCCCCAGGATTTACCGTGATGCCTGTTAAGAAGCGGATGCTGAGTGGATCAGATACAAGTAACTGATCGATTCCTTTTTTTCTCATTTTTTCCAATACGCGTTCCATTCTTTCGTTCATTGCTATAATGCTCCTCTCTTAAATACACTACACCAATCATAGCACATTACAGGTAAAATATGAAGAGAAAGCTGTCATCTATTTTTTTAAAATGTGTCTTATGCATTGCTGGTCACAGGTACTGTGAACAGTAACTTTTACGAACAGTGCAGGATCTTCTTTGCATTTTCCACACGTTCTCTCGAAGGGGGATTGATCCCTTCGAGGGGATAATCAAGTCCCAGCTCTTTCCATTTGTAGGCACCAAGTGTGTGATAAGGCAGGATTTCTACTCTTTCTACATTATCAAGTGTCTGGATAAAATCATTTAACCGGTTTAAGTATTCATCATAGTCGCTGCGCTCCGGTACGAGCACATGGCGGATCCAGACAGGTTTTTTGATATCGGAGAGAAAGCGGATCATATCCAGAATGTTTTTATTTGTTTTTCCGGTCAGCTCTTTGTGAGATTTTTCATCGATATGCTTGATATCAACAAGAAGAAGATCGGTATACTGCATCAGCTCCTGGAATTTGGAGAAAAATGGTTCTTCTCTGGTAAAAGGACCGCCTGCAGTATCAATCGTTGTGTGAATACCTTTTGCCTTTGCTTTTTTAAAAAGATCCAGCAGAAAATCAATTTGAAGGAGAGGTTCTCCGCCGCTTACGGTGATTCCACCGCCATTTTTCCAGTAAGTGCGGTAACGCAGAGCCTGCGCAAGAAGCTCATCGGCACTGCGCCAGGTGGCGCCGTTTTTATCTGTCATATTCCAGGTGTCAGGGTTATGGCAGAACTGACATCTCAGTGGACATCCCTGAACAAATATAATAAAACGTACCCCAGGCCCGTCAACAGAACCAAAGCTTTCTGTAGAGTGAATAAGTCCTTTGATTTGAGTCATATGAAAATCTCCTTTTTCATTGTGTGATTGGAAAACTGCGGATCAGGCAGAGTCTTTTAAATGCCTTAGTATGCAGGAAAAGCTGCCAGCAGCATCTCTGTATGTGCCGAAAGTCATGCACTTTAAAATGCATGACTTCCAGCATAACGATATGTTTGGCAAAAGAGTGTAAGTTCGGTAATTACATACGATCGTGGCAGGTTCTTGCGATTACATCGAGCTGCTGTTCGCGTGTAAGGTCGATGAACTTAACCGCATATCCTGATACACGGATCGTAAAGTTTGCGTATTCTTCTTTTTCCGGATGTTCCATAGCGTCAAGAAGTTTTTCTGTTCCGAATACGTTGACGTTCAGATGGTGAGCACCCTGTGAGAAGTATCCGTCCATAACATTTACCAGGTTGTTAATGCGCTCCTCCGGAGTATGTCCGATTGCATCCGGGTTGATGGTCTGGGTGTTAGAGATTCCGTCAAGTGCCCATTCGTAAGGCAGCTTGGCAACGGAGTTCAGGGAAGCAAGAAGTCCGTTCTGTTCTGCACCGTAGCTCGGGTTTGCTCCAGGTGAAAGCGGTGCGCCTGCTTTTCTTCCGTCCGGAAGAGCACCGGTAGCTTTTCCATATACAACGTTTGAGGTAATGGTAAGGATAGAAGTTGTCGGTTCGGATTCACGGTAGGTGTGATGCTTTTTCAGTTTCTTCATAAATGTCTGAAGAAGCCATACTGCGATATCATCTGCGCGGTCATCATCATTTCCGTATTTCGGGAAATCACCGGTTGTCTCGAAATCTACAACGAGTCCGTTTTCGTCACGGATTGTTTTCACTTTTGCGTATTTGATCGCACTTAAGGAGTCAACTACATGAGAGAATCCTGCGATACCTGTTGCAAATGTACGACGTACATCGGTATCGATCAGTGCCATCTGAGATGCTTCATAGTAGTATTTGTCATGCATGTACTGGATCAGGTTCAGTACGTTTACATACAGTCCAGCGAGCCACTCCATCATCTTGTCGTATTTAGCCATTACTTCATCATAATCAAGGTATTCAGAAGTGATCGGTGTGTAAGCCGGTCCTACCTGATCTTTTGACTTGCAGTCGACACCACCGTTGATCGCGTAAAGAAGGCATTTTGCAAGGTTTGCTCTTGCTCCGAAAAACTGCATTTCTTTACCTGTCTGTGTTGCAGATACGCAGCAGCAGATAGAATAGTCATCGCCCCATACCGGACGCATTGCATCATCATTTTCATACTGGATAGAACTTGTTTCAATAGAAATATGTGAAGCGTAGTCCTTGAAGTTCTTCGGAAGACGTTCTGTGTAAAGTACAGTCAGGTTCGGTTCCGGAGACGGTCCCATGTTTTCCAGGGTGTGCAGGAAACGGTAGTCTGTCTTTGTTACCATAGAACGTCCGTCCTGTCCCATTCCGCCGACTTCCAGTGTAGCCCAAACCGGGTCACCAGAGAAGAGCTGGTTGTAAGATGGGATACGTGCGAACTTAACCATACGGAATTTCATTGTCATATGGTCAACTAATTCCTGAGCTTCTTCTTCGGTAAGGATTCCTGCTTCCATATCTCTCTTGATGTAGATATCAAGGAAGGTAGATACACGTCCGACGCTCATGGCAGCTCCGTTCTGAGTCTTGATTGCTGCAAGGTATCCGAAGTACAGCCACTGGAATGCTTCTTTTGCATTTTTTGCCGGCTCGGAAATGTCGAATCCGTAGATAGCAGCCATTTCTTTCATACCCTTGAGGGCACGGATCTGTTCTGCAAGTTCTTCTCGCTGACGGATGACATTGTCACGCATGGATCCGTATCCGCAGTTTGCGAGATCATCCTGCTTCATAGCAATCAGAAGATCGATGCCGTAAAGAGCAACACGACGGTAGTCACCGACGATACGTCCACGTCCGTAAGTATCCGGAAGCCCTGTAAGGATCTTATTGTGACGTGCTTTTTTCATTTCCGGAGTATAGGCATCAAATACTGCCTGGTTATGTGTTTTATGATAATCTGTAAAGATTTTATGAAATTTCGGGTTTGGTTCATATCCGTAAGTTTTGCATGCTTCCTCAGCCATTTTGATTCCACCGAACGGCATAAATGCACGTTTCAGAGGTTTGTCAGTCTGAAGCCCCACAACCTGTTCTTTATCTTTCAGTTCTTCGCAGATATAACCTGGACCGTAAGCGGTAAGAGAAGATACCACTTCTGTTTCCATATCCAGAACGCCGCCTTTTGCACGTTCTTCTTTCTGGAGTTCCTGAAGCTTGCCCCAGAGCTGGTTTGTTGCTTCGGTCGGGTCTGCAAGGAATGAAGCATCTCCCTCGTAAGGTGTGTAGTTGTTCTGGATAAAATCACGAACGTTGATTTCTTCTTTCCAGAGTCTTCCTTCAAATCCCTGCCATTGTTCTTTCTGCATCATTTGGTTATTCCTCCTTCTTGTGGGTGAGCCATAGTACCTATGACCCGGTTATTATACACTGCGTTGCTGCGGTTTATGCCCGGAAAGTTCTGGCAAATTCCAGACATATGAAAAGGTTCAGCCAGAAGAACCGATGGATGTTTACGCCTTTTATATAGCCCTGATTTATGATAATCTTATAAAAATGCGTAAAAAAAGCCGGCATCTGAGCTGAATCGCCCAGACGGTCGGCTAAATAATCAAATCCTCATATTTCCCTGTGGTTCATTCCACTTCCGTCAGTCATATGAGCAACTTTAATTTAACAAATTGCTATATAAATGTCAATGACAAAATTGTTTTTTTGAAAAAACATAATAATGATGTGAATGTCAATAAGTATAAACACCGAGAAAAGCTTAACATTTATCAAGAAATCTCTCAATCGAATTGAGGCATGTACCTGGAATAGAATATAAAAAAATGTTAAAAAAATATCAAGCATCTATTGAATTCTGTTTTTTAGAGGATTATAATAAAAACATCAGGTGATTTACAAAATAAAGGAGGATTTTTATCATGGCAAGAAAAGTTGTTTTAGCAGGAGCATGTCGTACAGCAATCGGTGTAATGGGCGGACAGTTTGCAAATACATCGGCTGTAGAACTTGGAACGATCGTAATTAAAGAAGCTCTCAAAAGAGCGGGCGTTTCTCCGGATCAGGTTGACGAAGTGTATATGGGAAATGTTATCCAGGCTGGCAACGGACAGAACCCGGCACGTCAGGCAGCTGTATATGCAGGAATCCCGAATGAAGTACCGGCAACAACTATCAACGTACTTTGTGGATCCGGTCTTCACTGTGTAAACCTTGCAGCGAAGCTGATCGCAGCTGGAGATGCAGATATCATCGTTGCAGGTGGTATGGAAAATATGACAATGGCTCCGTACATGTTGAGAAACGGACGTTATGGATATCGTATGGGAAATGCGACAATCGAAGATGCTATGATCAAGGATGGTCTGACCGACGCATTCCATAATTATCACATGGGAATCACAGCAGAAAATATCTGCGAACAGTGGGGACTTACAAGAGAAGAACTGGATGAATTTGCAGCATGGTCTCAGAACAAATGTGAAAAAGCAATGGCAGAAGGTAAATTTAAAGACGAGATTGTTCCGGTTGAAGTGAAGAAGAAAAAAGAAACGATTCTTGTAGATACAGATGAAGGTCCTCGTAAAGGAATCACAAAAGAAGGTCTTGCAAAACTTCGTCCTGCATTTAAGAAAGACGGTATGGTTACAGCAGGTAACGCATCCGGAATCAATGATGGTGCAGCTGCACTTATCGTTATGAGCGAAGAAAAAGCAAAAGAGCTTGGCGTAACACCTATGGCAACATGGATCGGCGGAGAACTCGCAGGATGTGATCCGGCAATCATGGGAATCGGACCGGTTTATTCAACACGTAAGGTTATGAAGAAGCTGGGAATGGAGATCGGAGATTTTGATCTGATCGAAGCAAACGAAGCATTTGCAGCACAGTCTGTAGCTGTTGGAAAAGATCTTGGATTTGACCTTAGTAAGCTGAATGTCAATGGTGGAGCAATTGCTCTCGGACATCCGGTTGGCTGCTCAGGTGCAAGAATCCTTGTAAGCTTGTTGTATGAGATGCAGAAAGAAGATGTACATACAGGACTTGCAACACTTTGTGTTGGTGGCGGAATGGGATGCTCTGCTGTAGTTAAAAGAGATTAGGGATAGAAAAAAAGGGTGGATACTTTTTAAGTGTCTGCTCTTTTTTGAATGATTTAGGTTGTGTTGACAAATTGGGAAAAAGATAATGCGTCTATTCTAGTTGTGCAAACCATTCCGATGAACCCCCTAAAGCGAAAATCGTGTTCAGCAGAGGCTTCCACGATTTTTGGGTTTCATCTCCATTGCACAAAAGACGAATAGACGCATTATCTTTTGTCCAATTTGTCCCTCGAAGCTATTGACATTATTAAATAAAAGCGTAGTAACTAAAAAAGTCTGGCGAGGTGTGCCAGACTTTTTTCTACGATGATATATATGCGTTTTGCATGTTTTAGGGTTTTGGAAAAAAATTAATATACCAGAGGTTTTTCTTCGCCGTTTAATACACGGAGAGCGCCTTGGGCGAGGGCGAGGAGTTCATCTTCACCCGGGTAGACGGTGATTGGGGCGATGAAGCCGACTTTTTCCTTGATCTCGGATGTTACATAATCGCTGTATGCGATACCACCGGTGAGAAGGATCTGGTCTACTTTGCCGTTAAGTACGGCTGCCATGGCGCCGACTTCTTTGGCAACCTGGTAAGTGAATGCGTGGAATACACCGGCTGCTTCTTCGTCACCCTTTTCAAAGGCACGTTCTGCAACGTCGCGCATGTTGTTGGTTCCAAGGTATCCGTTGAGACCGCCTTTCCCGTTGATCTTTTTATATACTTCAGCCTGTGTGTACTGACCGGAGAAACACATTTTTACGAGTGCGCCTGCCGGTACACCGCCGGAACGTTCCGGTGAGAAAGGTCCGTCTCCGTCAAGCGTGTTGTTGACATCGACAACTTTGCCATTTTTATGAGCACCGACAGATACACCGCCGCCCATATGTACAACGACCAGGTTCAGGGAGTCATAAGATACACTTTGTTCTTTGGCGTAGCGTTTGGCAACTGCTTTCTGGTTCAGTGCGTGGAAGATACTGATACGCGGAAGTTCCGGGATTCCGGAATATCTTGCAACAGGTTCCATCTCATCGACAACAACCGGGTCAACAATGTAAGAAGGAACTCCGATCTCATCACCGATTTCGCGGGCAAGGATGCCTCCAAGGTTCGATGCATGCTGCCCTTGCACACCTGCTTTTAAGTCAGCAAGAAGTGCGTCAGATACTGGATAGGTTCCACCTGGGATCGGTTTTAAAAGTCCGCCTCGTCCTACTACAACATTCAGAGATTTGATGTTGAAGCTGTTCTTTGCGAGAATATCTACGATCAGTTCTTTACGGAAATCTTTCTGGTCAACGATGGTTGCATATTTTGCAATCTCTTCGGTGGAATGACGGAGTGTTTCTTCGAATAACAAAGTTTCGTCTTCGTACACACCGATCTTGGTAGAAGTAGATCCCGGGTTGATTACTAAAATTTTATAGCTCATAAAAAGATCCTCCTTAGTCTGTGATCGATCCTGCGATTACGGTCGCAAGAGCGATAGAATTCAGTTTTGTCTGGAAATCATCAGAACGTGATGTAAGTACAACCGGAGCGCTTGTTCCGACAAGTACGTTACCGATCTTGACCTTTGCAGTGCGGACAAGAATCTTATATGTGATATTCCCTGCATCGATATTCGGGAAGAGGAGAATATCAGCATGTCCGGCTACTGGATTAGTCACACCTTTGTGAACAGCTGCTTCCGGATCGATTGCAAGATCCATGGAAAGTGGTCCGTAGATCTGGCATCCTTTGAAATCGCCACCCTCGTACATCTTGGTGAGATTATCGGCATCGACTGTTGGCTGCATCTTTGGATTCACTGTCTCAACTGCACACAGAGGAGCAACCTTCGGGCATTCGATGCCACATGCATGTGCGACTTCTACTGCATTGTTGATGATATTGACTTTATCTGCAAGGGTTGGATATGTATTGAAAGCTACGTCTGTGAAGAACAGAAGACGGTTAATGCCTTCAATCTCAAATACACATACATGGGAAAGCATCTTTCCGGTACGAAGTCCGACTTCTTTATTCAATACGCTCTTTAAGAATGTCTTTGTTTCAAGCAATCCTTTTAAAAGGATATCAGCTTTGCCGTTGTGTACAAGCTCAACAGCCTTTAATGCAGCTGCTTCGGTATCAGGCTCATTGATGATCTCGAAATCTGTCAGATCCATATCAATAGAAGCGGCAATCTCGCGGATCTTGGCTTCATCACCGACAAGGATGGCTGTTGCGATATTTTGCTCTTTTGCAGCTTTGACAGCCTGCAGTACCGGCTCATCCTGTGCGTTGGAAACAGAGACTTTCTTTAAGGTTTTTTGATTTGCTTTTGAGATTAATTCTTCAAAACTTTTGCTCATTTTCACACCTTCTCATTCATAATTTAATTATAGTATTCTGGTTGAATAATTTTTAACAATCTTAAGTGTAGCACCATATCTGGGAAAGGTCAATATAAAAGTGGTGTGTTGGAAATGACGAATAATGCAGATGTATTGTAAAAAAATGTTGGTGAAAATGTTAAAAGAAAATTAAATGATAAAAAATGATTGATAAATATTTGACAGAACGGGAAATGGGTAGTATATTAAAAAAAGAGGACAAAAAAGTCCCTTGCGAAAATCTTAAAAACGGAAAGTAAAACAGCTTATATTTAATAAGAAGTGATACTTACCATTAAGATGTAAAAGGAGGAAAAAGTGATGGCAAAGAAAATCGTGTTAGCAGGTGCGTGTCGTACAGCAATCGGAAGTATGGGTGGAGCTCTTTCTACAACTCCGGCACCGGAATTAGGATCTATCGTTATCAAAGAAGCTTTAAATAGAGCAGGTGTTGCTCCGGAACAGGTTGATCATGTATATATGGGTTGTGTAATCCAGGCAGGTCTTGGACAGAACGTTGCACGTCAGGCTTCTTTAAAAGCAGGTCTTCCGGTCGAGACACCGGCAGTTACGGTTAACGTTGTTTGCGGATCCGGACTTAACTGTGTGAACATGGCTGCACAGATGATCCAGGCAGGAGATGCTGATATCGTTGTAGCAGGCGGTATGGAAAATATGTCTATGGCTCCATATGCACTGAAAAACGCACGTTATGGATACAGAATGGGAAATGCACCGATGATCGATACAATGGTAAATGACGCACTTTGGGATGCATTCAATGACTATCACATGGGAATCACTGCTGAGAATGTAGCAGAACAGTGGGGACTCACAAGAGAACAGCTTGATGAATTTGCAGCAGCAAGCCAGCAGAAAGCCTGCGCAGCAATCGAAGCAGGAAAATTCAAAGATGAGATTGTTCCTGTAGAAGTGAAGAAGAAAAAAGAAACCATCGTAGTTGATACAGATGAAGGACCGCGTCCGGGAACAACAGCAGAAGGAATCGCAAGACTTCGTCCGGCATTCAAAAAAGATGGTATTGTAACAGCAGCAAATGCTTCCAGCATCAATGACGGAGCAGCAGCAATCGTTGTTATGAGTGAAGAAAAAGCAAAAGAGCTCGGCGTTACACCGATGGCAACATGGGTAGCAGGAGCACTCGGCGGAGTAGATCCATCTATCATGGGTGTCGGACCGGTTGCAGCTACGAATAAAGTAATGGCTAAGACAGGGCTTTCTGTAGATGATATGGATCTGATCGAAGCAAACGAAGCTTTCGCAGCACAGTCACTTGCAGTAGCACATGATCTGAAATTCGACATGGATAAAGTAAATGTAAACGGTGGAGCAATTGCTCTCGGACATCCGGTAGGAGCTTCAGGATGCCGTATCCTTGTTACACTTCTTCATGAGATGCAGAAACGTGATGCAAAGAAAGGTCTTGCAACACTTTGTATCGGTGGCGGAATGGGATGCGCTACAATCGTAGAACGTGATTAATAAACCAGATCAAAAGGAGATGTTGATGATGGAATTTATTACATATGAAGTAGAAGGACAGGTTGGAATTATTACCATTAACCGTCCAAAGGCACTGAACGCACTGAACAGTGCAGTTCTTGATGAACTTGATGCAACGATCGACGGTGTTGATCTTGATGCAGTCAGATGCCTGATCCTTACAGGAGCAGGAGAAAAATCTTTTGTAGCCGGTGCAGATATCGCTGAGATGAGTACTCTTACAAAAGAAGAGGGAGAAGCTTTTGGTAAGAAAGGAAATGATATTTTCCGTAAGATCGAAACACTTCCGATTCCGGTAATCGCAGCAGTTAATGGATTCGCTCTTGGTGGCGGATGTGAAATCTCCATGAGCTGTGATATCCGTATCTGTTCAGACAATGCAGTATTCGGACAGCCGGAGGTTGGCCTTGGAATTACACCTGGATTTGGTGGAACACAGAGACTTGCAAGACTTGTCGGACCTGGTATGGCAAAGCAGATGATCTACACTGCAAGAAATATCAAAGCTGACGAAGCTTACAGAATCGGTCTTGTAAATGCCGTATATCCGCAGGAAGAACTGATGCCGGTAGCAAAGAAGATGGCAGCAGGCATTGCAAAGAATGCACCGATCGCAGTAAGACACTGCAAACAGGCAATCAATGAAGGTCTTGAAAAGGGAATGGATGAGGCAATCGTAGTAGAAGAAAAGCTCTTCGGCGGATGCTTTGAATCTTACGACCAGAAAGAAGGAATGGCAGCATTCCTTGAAAAGAGAAAAGTAGAAGCTTTCCTTAATAAATAAGTTCGTTTAATAAAGGGGAGAATTAACTCTCCCCTGGAAAATTAAATTTATAAAATGGAGGTAATTTCAATGAAAGTAGGAATTATTGGTGCAGGAACAATGGGACAGGGCATTGCAAAGGCATTTGCTCAGGTAGATGGATATGAAGTAGCACTCTGTGACATCAAACAGGAATGGGCAGAAGGCGGAAAAGCTAAAATCGCTAAAGGCTATGACAGACTTGTTCAGAAAGGAAAATTAACTCAGGAAGCAGTTGATGCAATTCTTGCAAAAATTACTCCGGGACTCAAAGAAGATCTCTGCGCAGATTGTGATCTGATCGTAGAAGCAGCATTTGAGAACATGGAAGTTAAGAAAACTACATTCGGTGAACTTGATAAGATCGCAAAACCTGAATGCATTTTTGCATCAAATACCTCCAGCCTTTCTATCACAGAAATCGGCAACGGACTTACCCGTCCAATGATCGGTATGCATTTCTTCAACCCGGCAGACCGTATGAAATTAGTAGAAGTGATCGCAGGCGTAAATACACCGGCTGAAACTGTAGATGCAATCAAGAAGATTGCAGAAGAAATCGGAAAGACACCTGTACAGGTTAATGAAGCAGCAGGTTTCGTAGTAAACCGTATCCTTGTTCCGATGATCAATGAAGCAGCTTTCATCAAGATGGAAGGTGTATCTGATATCGCAGGAATCGATGCAGCAATGAAGCTTGGTGCAAACCATCCAATGGGACCTCTGGAGCTTGGTGATTTCATCGGACTTGATATCTGCCTTGCTATCATGGATGTACTTTATGCAGAAACAGGCGACAGCAAATATCGTGCATGCCCGCTGCTTCGTAAGATGGTCCGTGGTGGAAACCTTGGAGTTAAGAGCGGAAAAGGATTCTATGTATACAATGCAGACCGCACAAAAACTCCGGTTGATGCACAGTAATGGATGTTCTAAATAAAGACATGGAGGAAGAATAAATGGATTTCGGATTAGATAAGAAACACGAAATGGCGAGAACTCTGTTTAAAGAATTCGCAGAAAACGAAGTAAAACCACTTGCACAGGAAGTGGACGAGACAGAAGTTTTCCCAAGAGCAACAGTTGAAAAAATGGCGAAATATGGATTTCTTGGTATTCCGGTACCGAAGGAATACGAGGGACAGGGATGCGATCCACTGACATACGTAATGTGTGTAGAAGAACTTGCAAAGGTTTGTGCCACAACATCTGTAATCGTATCTGCGCATACCTCTCTTTGTATAGACCCGATCCTGACATACGGAACACCGGAGCAGAAAGCAAAATATGTTCCGGATCTTGCATCAGGAAGAAAGCTTGGAGCTTTCGGCCTTACAGAACCTGGGGCAGGTACAGATGCACAGGGACAGCAGACTAAGGCTGTTCTTGACGGAGATGAATGGGTATTAAACGGATCAAAATGCTTTATCACAAACGGTAAAGAAGCAGATGTTTACATCATTATCGCCGTAACAGGTATTGTTGAAAAACGTGGCAGAAAGATGAAAGAGATTTCTGCATTCATCGTAGAGAAAGACACTCCGGGATTCACATTCGGAACCAAAGAGAAGAAGATGGGTATCCGTGGATCTTCAACATACGAGCTTATTTTTGAAGACTGCCGTATTCCAAAAGAAAATCTCCTTGGAGCACAGGGCAAGGGCTTCGGCATCGCCATGCATACTCTGGATGGCGGACGTATCGGTATTGCCGCTCAGGCACTTGGAATCGCTGAAGGTGCACTTGACAGAACAATCGCATATGTAAAAGAAAGAAAACAGTTCGGACGCACGATTGGCCAGTTCCAGAATACACAGTTCCAGCTTGCAGATATGGCTACAAAGGTAGAGGCTGCAAAGATGATGGTATACAAAGCTGCCATGGCAAAAGCTACACAGAAAGTTTACTCTGTCGAAGCTGCACAGGCTAAGCTTTATGCAGCAGAAGTAGCGATGGAAGTTACCACAAAGGCTGTTCAGTTACATGGTGGATACGGATACATCAGAGAATATGATGTAGAACGTATGATGCGTGACGCAAAGATCACAGAAATCTACGAAGGAACTTCAGAAGTTCAGCGTATGGTTATTTCTGGAAACTTATTGAAATAGGAGGTACGAATCGTGAAGATAGTTGTTTGTATAAAACAGGTACCGGATACAAAAGGCGGAGTTCAGTTTAATCCGGACGGTACACTTAACAGAGCTGCAATGCTTGCAATTATGAACCCGGATGACAAAGCAGGTCTTGAGGCCGCACTTAGATTAAAAGACCAGTATGGAGCAGAAGTAACTGTACTTACAATGGGACTTCCAAAAGCAGCCGATGTGCTTCGTGAAGCACTTGCAATGGGAGCTGATAAGGCAATTCTTGTAACAGACAGAGTACTTGGAGGAGCTGATACATGGGCTACATCAAGCACCATCGCAGCAGCACTCCGCAAACTCGATTATGACCTGATCATCACAGGACGTCAGGCAATCGATGGTGATACAGCACAGGTTGGACCACAGATTTCCGAACATCTGGATATCCCGGTTATCTCTTACGCTCAGGATATCAAAGTAGAAGGTGACAGCGTGATCGTACAGCGTCAGTTTGAAGACAGATATCATGTACTGAAAGCAAAAATGCCTTGCCTTATCACAGCACTTTCAGAATTAAATGAACCACGTTATATGACACCAGGCGGAATCTTTGATGCTTGTGATGCTGAGATCACAACATGGGGAAGAGCAGATCTTACCACACTGGATGATGCAAACATCGGTCTGAAGGGATCACCTACAAAGATCGCAAAAGCATCTGACAAAGTAAGAAAGGGAGCCGGAGAAAAAGTAGCTCTTGATCCGGAAGAAGCAGTTTCTTACCTGATGGGAAAATTAACAGAGAAACATATCATTTAATAAGAAGGAAAAGTGGTGAATATCATGAACTTAGAAGAATATAAGGGAGTATATGTCTTTGCTGAACAGGTAGACAACAAACTGAGCGGAATCGCATTTGAACTTCTTGGAAAAGCAAAAGACCTTGCAGCAGACTTAAATGCAGAAGTAGCAGCCGTTCTGATCGGTTCTGACGTAAAAGGACTTGCAGATGAGCTTGCAGCATACGGAGCAGATAAAGTAATCGTAGTAGATGATCCGGAACTGAAAGAATATAGAACAGAGCCATACGCACATGCACTGGCATCTGTTATCGAAAAATATAAACCGGAGATCATGTTAGTCGGCGCAACTGCGATCGGACGTGATCTTGGTCCTAGAGTATCCGCAAGAGTACAGACAGGTCTTACAGCAGACTGTACACAGCTTGAGATCGGTGATTTCCCAATCAACCCGGTAGCAGGAAAAGAGCAGAAGCACAATCAGCTTCTTATGACTCGTCCGGCATTTGGTGGAAACACGATCGCTACCATCGCCTGCCCGGATAATCGTCCGCAGATGGCAACCGTTCGTCCTGGTGTTATGCAGAAGATCGCTAAGATCGAAGGTGCAAAGGCAAATGTAGAAGAGTTTAATCCTGGATTTACACCGGATAATAAATACGTTGAGATCATGGAAGTTGTCAAATCTGTATCTGAGACGGTTGATATCATGGATGCCAAGATTCTTGTATCTGGTGGACGTGGAGTCGGAAGTGCAGAAAACTTCAAGATCCTGGAAGATCTTGCAGAAGCACTCGGCGGAGAAGTAAGCTGCTCACGTGCAGTTGTAGATAATGGCTGGAAACCAAAAGATCTTCAGGTAGGACAGACAGGAAAGACAGTTCGTCCTCAGGTATATTTTGCAATCGGTATTTCCGGAGCGATCCAGCATGTAGCAGGTATGGAAGAATCTGATCTGATCATTGCAATCAACAAAGATGAGACAGCTCCGATCTTTGATGTAGCTGACTATGGTATCGTTGGAGATCTGAATAAGATCGTACCAGAACTTACCAAACAGATCAAAGAAGCAGTTGCTGCTAAAAAATAAAGAATAGCTGGTAAAACAAAGATGGTGTCGCAAAGAAGCGGCACCATCTTTTTGTATACAAATCGAATAGAAGTTAGCCTGTTCTATTTTCGTGCGGAAAGCTTGTGCGTCTGGGGGATATTATGGTATACTTTATAAGATATAGACTTTGTAGTTATAGCTTAAGTAGGAGTGTGAATAAATGGCACAAAGAATTAAAAGCAGACGAAGGAAGGCTGTAAAAAAGCAGGCGGTTCATTATTTTGATTACAGTCTTCTGGCGATTATTATATTTCTGATGTGTTTTGGACTGGTAATGCTATACAGTATCAGTTCCTATGAAGCACGAACGGAATACGGAGATGGGATGTACTTCCTGAAAAGGCAGGGTCTCATCGGACTTGGAAGTATTGCTGCGATGATGTGGGTTTCTCGCCTGGATTATCATATGTTTTCCAAATATGCAGCAATGAGCTACTGGGGATCCATGCTTCTTCTTGCACTTGTTAAATTTACACCACTTGGTATTGAGGTAAATGGTGCACGAAGATGGTTCCGGCTTCCGGCTAACCAGTCATTCCAGCCGGCAGAGATTATGAAGATCGCTGTGATCATATTTATCCCATACCTGATCTGCAGAATGGGGAATAAAGTACACACCCTGAAAGGATCGCTGGGAGTTGTGGAGTGGGGAGGTTTGGCAGCACTGGGAGTTTATGTGCTGACTGATAATCTAAGCTCTGCGATCATTGTAATGGGAATTTCCTGCTGTATCCTTTTTGTCGTACATAAGAAGCAGAAGATTTTTCTGTGGATTGCAGGAGGCGGGTTGGCTGTTTTTGTGGCGGGATCATATATCCTCGGAAGACTTCTTGAGAACAGCACCAGCTTCCGACTCAGACGTATCATTGCCTGGCTGAACCCGGAAAAATATGCGTCAACGATTTCTTTCCAGACGGTACAGGGACTATATGCGATCGGATCAGGTGGCTTTTTCGGGAAAGGACTGGGAAATGGTGTGCAAAAGACGGTAATACCGGAAGTGCAGAACGACATGATCCTGTCAGCAATCTGTGAAGAGCTTGGGGTATTTGGAGCGATCATTATCCTGGTTTTGTTCGGTCTTTTGATCTACAGACTGCTTTTTATTGCACAGAACGCACCTGATCTGTATGGAGCACTGATCATGACAGGGATTATGTCACATATCGCGATCCAGGTAATTCTCAATGTTATGGTAGTTACGAACATGATGCCGAATACCGGAATTACATTGCCTTTTATCAGTTATGGTGGTACATCCATCCTGTTCCTGATGATAGAGATGGGAATGGCACTTGGAATTTCCAGAAGAATTAAACTGGAAGGGTAAAAAAAGCTTTTTTTTCAAAGAAAAGTGTGATATGATGTTATAAGTGGTAATGAAAACCACGTATAATGGATGCAAATGACACGTTTCGGAGGTTTGGATTATGAGTTATAAAGTGATTGTGGACAGCTGTGGAGAATTGACAGCAGAGATGAAAGCTTCAGGTCGGTTTGAGACAGCATCATTGGGACTGGAGGTTGGAGATTGTCATATAATTGATGATGAATCTTTCAATCAGGCTGAATTTTTGAAGAACGTAGCTGAATGCCCGACATGTCCAAAGTCAAGTTGTCCGTCTCCGGAGACATTTATGGAAGGATATCACTGTGATGCGGAGCATGTATATGCTGTTACGTTGTCTTCTGAACTGAGCGGTTCTTATAACAGTGCCGTACTGGGCAAGAATTTATATGAAGAAGAATATGGTGAGAAAGATATTTATGTGTTCAACTCAAAATCTGCATCAGTAGGACAGACGCTCATCGGGATGAAGATTGCGCAGTGTGAAGAGCGGGGCATGACATTCAAGGAAGTGGTAGCTGCTGTAGAAGCATATATTGAAGAGCAGCACACATATTTTGTTCTTGAGACGCTTGAGACTCTTCGTAAGAATGGAAGACTTACAGGATTAAAAGCAATTGCGGCAACAGTACTGAATATTAAGCCGGTGATGGGGGCTACTCCGAAGGGAGAGATTTGTCAGTTGGGTCAGGCGCGCGGAATTAAAAAAGCACTTAAGAATATGGTGGATTGTGTGATCGCAGATCTGAAAGATCCGGAGAGCAAGGTACTTGCAATTTCGCATTGTAACTGCCCGCAGAGAGCACAGGATGTGAAGAAGATGCTGGAAGAACGTGTGAAATTAAAAGACATTATCATTCTGGATACCAGAGGTGTCAGTAGCATGTATGCGAATGATGGCGGAGTAATTATTGCAGTATAGCTTGTATCAATCGTAAAAGTGTGATAAAATATACTGGTTAGATGATTGCGAAGGAGACTTGCAGATATGAGTCAGAAAAAAGTAGATTATTATAAACAGGCAAAAGCGAACAGAAAGCGTGAAGAAAAAAAGAAAAACTTGCGGAAAGCTTTTGATTATACGATCCTTGGGCTGATTGCACTTGCAATCGTTGTCTGGATTGGATGGTCCGCTTATGATATGTATGAATCAAAGCAGCCAAGAGCAGTAGCAGAAGTTGATTATTCTGCTGTAAATGATTATGTCCAGTCACTTAACACTGCTGAGTAGATGAAAAGAAGAAAGTGGAGAGATGGTTCCATTGTGGAACGGTTTCTCCACTTTTTTTATGCACTGTGTGGGGAATGGAGTATAAAACGCTCCACTTTTCACCACAAAATGAATGAAAAATGGAAAAAAATATGATTTATCGGACTTTTTTCAGAATGGATAAATTCGAAAAAGTGCTTGAAAAGGGCGGAAAAGTGGGGTACAATGGATACAAGTGGTAGAAAGTGGAGTGAAGTGGAGCAAAGTGGCATGGAAAGTGGCAGACCACTTTGAAAGAAGGTGATCCTATGTTGACTGGAGAATTTAATCATAGTATTGATTCAAAAGGCAGGCTGATTATTCCTTCCAAATTACGAGAGAGTCTGGGAGAACATTTCGTAATTACGAAAGGGATGGACGGCTGCTTATTTCTGTATCCGGACAACGAATGGAAAGCCTTTGAAGAGAAGCTTAGAACCTTACCGCTTACAAACAAAAAAGCCAGAGACTTTAAGCGTTTCTTTCTTGGAAGTGCTACGGAAGGAGAACTTGACAAACAAGGGAGAGTTTTGATATCTTCTTCTCTTCGCGCTTATGCAGATCTTGAAAAAGAGGTTGTTCTAGCAGGTGTGCTGGACAAGGTCGAGATCTGGAGTAAAGAGGCGTGGGAAGCGCGTACAGCTGATGTTGAGGAAAATATCGAGGACATTGCAAGTGACATGGAAGATTTGGGACTTAGCATCTAAATAGATCTTTTAATTAGGAGGACACCATGGCATTTAAGCATAAATCAGTATTACTGGATGAGACAATCGAAGGACTGAACATCAAGCCGGACGGTATTTATGTTGATGGCACACTTGGAGGAGGCGGACATGCATACGAAGTATGTCGGCGTTTAAACAACAAGGGGAGTTTTATAGGAATAGACCAGGATGCGGCGGCGATTGAAGCGGCAGGCACCCGATTAAGCGACTTCGGGGAGAGAGTTACAATAATCAGGAGCAATTATTGTGATATGAAGTCGAGGCTCCATGAGAAAGGGATTGACAAGGTCGATGGAATCGTACTCGATCTGGGCGTATCATCTTATCAGTTAGATACGGCAGATCGTGGTTTTTCCTATCGCGTAGATGCGCCTTTGGATATGAGGATGGACACACGCCAGACTTTATCTGCAAAGGAGATTGTCAATGGCTACAGTGAGATGGACCTTTTTCGGATCATTCGCGACTATGGTGAGGACAAATTTGCGAAGAATATAGCAAAACATATTGTTATGGCAAGAGAGAAAGGTCCTATTGAAACAACCGGGCAGCTGGCAGAGATTATCAGACAGTCTATACCGATGAAGTTTCAGAAGATGTCGGGGCATCCGGCAAAAAGAACCTTTCAGGCAATCCGGATTGAATGTAACCGGGAACTGGAGGTGCTCAGGGATTCACTTGACGATATGATTGATATTTTAAATCCGGGAGGAAGGATATGTATCATCACGTTCCATTCCCTGGAGGACAGAATTGTCAAAGGAATTTTTAAAAAGAATGAGAATCCATGCACGTGTCCGAGTACTTTCCCGGTATGTGTGTGTGGAAAAGTTTCCAAAGGAAAAGTCATTACGAAAAAACCGATTCTTCCAAGTGAAGAAGAGATGGAAGTGAATAGTCGTTCTAAGAGTGCGAAGCTGCGTATCTTTGAGCGCGTATAGAATTTGAAAGGGTGGTGCTGTATGGCAAAATACAGTCATAGAATACAGGCAGACAGACGTACAGTAACAAGCCGAGGAATGTACATATACGGAAATACAGTTCGCCAGGCAGAAGTCATGCCACAGCGACAAGAGGAACCAAGAAAAGAACATAAAAAGAAAAAACTGGACAGACAGATTTTGAAAAATCGAAGAAAAGCAATGCGGATGAATCCTGCATATGTGATGTTTCTTTCAATTGCGGCAGTGGCAGCACTTGTAGTCTGTGTATGGTATCTGCAGGTACGTGCAGAGCTTACAAGCCGGACAGAGCATATTACCGAGCTGCAGCAGGAACTGGCAGATGCAAAAGAAGAGAATACAACTAGATATAACGTAGTAATGGATTCTGTGAATCTGGAAGAAGTAAGAGACCGTGCAATCAATGATCTGGGTATGGGATATGCGACTTCGGATCAGATTATTGAATATCAGAACCCGGTTAATGATTATGTAAAACAGTACGAAAGTATTCCGAAAAGCGGAGTGCTTGGACAGACAACAGATAAATAGGTTTATGAACAAAGGTGAATAATATGTCAAAAAGAAGAAAAAGAAAGCCTTCCGTTCTGAGGCATAAATTCACGGTTGGAATGCAGAAAAAGCTGGTAATGCTCTTTATAGCGATATTACTGGCTTTTGTTATTCTTGTCGGAAGAATTACCTATATCAATGCCTCGTCAGGAGAAGATTATACCAAGACAGTACTGGATCAGCAGCAGTATATGAGTCGGTCGATTCCGTTCAAGCGTGGAGATATTGTAGATACAAACGGCACAAAGCTTGCGACAAGTGAGCGTGTATACAATGTGATTCTGGATGCAAAGGTCTTACTTTCAGACGAGACAAAAAAAGCTGAAAACATAGCAGCTACGAAAAAAGCGCTGAAAAGTTATTTTCAGATCAAGGCATCGGCAGTGGATGCAATTATCGCGGACAGTCCGGACAGTCGATACAATATTCTGAAAAAAGGAATTTCCTACGATGATGCGAAGGCATTTGAAGCGGCAGAGAAGAAAAATTCCAAGATCAAAGGAATCTGGCTGGAAGAGGATTATGTCAGAAAATATCCATATAATACACTTGCCTGCGATGTCCTGGGATTCAGCGTATCGGGGAATGTGGGAGCAAGCGGACTGGAAGCATCCTATAATTCAACGTTGAATGGAACAGATGGACGCAGATATGGTTATCAGAATGAAGACTCGGCAATTGAAAACACGGTGAAAGAGCCGATAAATGGAAATACGATCGTAACAACGATTGATGCGAACCTGCAGTCTATCGTGGAAAAACATCTGGAAGAGTTTAACCAGGCGCACACAGATGAAGCGCAGGAGGGGATGGGATTTAAAAACGGAGCTGTGATTATGATGAACCCGAATACCGGAGAAGTTCTGGCAATGGCTTCCTCACCTACCTATGATCTGAATAATCCGAGAGATCTATCCAAGTATTATACAGAGGAAGAAATAACCGGAATGAGCAGTGACGATAAGATCGATGCTCTGAATGAACTCTGGAGAAACTTCTGCGTGAGCGATACTTTTGAGCCGGGATCTACGATCAAACCATTTACGGTTGCAACAGGTCTGGAGATTGGTGCACTGAAAGGCGATGAGACCTATTACTGCGGTGGTTCCCTTCAGATCGATGAATGGGAGATTAAATGTATCTCTTATGATAATGGTGGACACGGGCAGCAGAATCTGACACAGGTTATGGAAAATTCATGTAACGTTGCCCTGATGCAGATTGGTCTGGCAATCGGACCGGAAGAATTCTGTAAGTACCAGAGTATTTTTGGATTCGGTCAGTATACGGGAATTGATCTTCCGGGTGAGGCGGTTGGTATTTTGCAGTCACCGGATGGAATGATCAAAACGGATCTTGCAACCAACTCTTTCGGACAGAATTTTAACGTAACTATGCTTCAACTTGCGACAGGATTCTGTTCTCTGATCAATGGTGGCGATTATTATGAACCGCATCTTGTAAAAGCCATTCAGGATGAGAACGGAAATGTGATCCAGACTATTGATCCGGTGTTGGAGAAGAAGACAATTTCTAAAGAAACTTCTGATAAACTGAAAAGTTATATGTACAGTGTTGTTCAGAACGGTAGTGGTAGATATGCACAGGTAGAAGGTTATGATATCGGTGGTAAGACCGGTACAGCGGAAAAATTGCCCCGTGGAGAGAATAAGAATGTGGTATCCTTTATCGGATATGCACCGCAGGAGAATCCGGAAATTATGATTTATGTAGTCATCGATGAACCGAATGCTCCGGATCAGTCAGCGACCAGCAGCCTGATCTCGCAGCTCGCTTCTGATATTATGGCAGAAGCATTTCCGTATTTGAATATTACAAAGGCTCCGGCTGAGTAATTTGGGTATAACCCCGGAAGACAGATCATACAGTAATAGTAAGAATCTGTTTTTCGGGGTTTTTATGCGGAATAAGACTTATAATAAAAAGAAAATGCTGGTAGTATTTTTAAGCGCGCTTCTGATGATTTTTTTTCTGATCGCAAGACTGGTGTATTTGATGATATTTGATGCTGCGTATTATCAACAGAAAGCAAAAACGCTGCACGAAAGAGAGAGGGAGATCAAGGCGGCAAGGGGAGAGATCATTGACAGAAATGGCAAAGTCCTTGCGACCAATAAAGCGGTGTGTACCATATCTGTTATCCATAGTCAGATAACAGATCCAGAGAGAGTGATCCAGGTTCTTGCCGATGAGCTGGGAATAGAGAAAGAAATGATTCGGAAAAGAGTCGAAAAAGTTTCTTCTAGAGAAAAAATAAAGACAAATGTGGAGAAAGAGACCGGGGACCGGATTCGTGCATATGAACTGGATGGGGTGAAGGTAGATGAGGATTTTAAACGGTACTATCCGTATGGCAATCTGGCTTCAAAGGTTCTTGGATTTACCGGTGGAGACAATCAGGGAATCATTGGACTGGAAGTAAAGTATGAAAATTATCTGAAAGGTGTGAACGGAATGATTCTGACAACAACTGATGCTAGAGGGATTGAGCTTGCGGATACGCTGGAAGACAGAGTAGAACCGGTTTCCGGAGACACTCTGCAGGTAAGCCTGGACTATAATATCCAGGAATATGCACAGCAGGCTGCGGAAAAAGTAATGGAAGAAAAACAGGCAGATGCAGTTGTGATTTTGATCCTGAATCCAAAAACAGGGGAAATCTATGCCTGCGTCAATGCTCCAGAGTTTGATCTGAATGCCCCGTTTACATTACCGGAGGGAACAGATGCCGCTTTGAATGATGAAGAAAAACAGGCAATGCTGAATCAGATGTGGCGGAACAGGAGTATCAATGATACTTATGAACCAGGATCGATCTTTAAGGTATTTACTGCTTCGGCGGCGTTGGAAGAGGGAGTGGTCAAAGAAGAAGATACTTTTTACTGTCCTGGATACAAGCTTGTGGAAGACCGTCGGATCCGGTGTGCGAGGACGACTGGACATGGATCCGAGACGTTTGTACAGGGGGTGCAGAATTCCTGTAATCCGGTTTTTATTGAAGTAGGGATGCGGCTTGGAACAGAGAATTTTTATAAATATTTTGAAAAATTCGGATTGATGGGGAAGACAGGTGTAGATCTTCCGGGAGAGGCTGCAACGATCATGCACAAGAAGGAAAATGTAGGGCAGGTAGAGCTGGCAACGATGTCGTTTGGACAGTCTTTTCAGGTGACACCGATGCAGATGGCAACAACAGTATGTTCTCTGGTGAATGAGGGAAAAAGGATCACTCCTCATTTTGGCATCGCCGTTTATGATGCGGAAAGTGGAGAGAAAGAAGAAACGATTTCTTATGGAAAAAGAAAACGGATTCTTTCTAAAGAAACGTCAGAAAAGATGAGAAAGATACTGGAAACGGTTGTGTCCGAAGGAGGAGGAAAAAAAGCACAGATCGAAGGATACCGGATCGGAGGAAAGACAGCGACCAGCCAGACGCTGCCAAGAAGTGCGAACCGTTATATAGGATCTTTTATCGGATTTGCACCTGCAGATGATCCGCAGGTAGCAGCAATGGCAATTATTTACAACCCACAGGGTATCTATTATGGCGGGACGATAGCAGCTCCGGTTGTGCGCGATATTTTCGACAATATTCTTCCCTATCTTGGAATCGAACGGGAAGAAAACCCGTGAAGCAGTTGAAAAAACAGGGCAGATACATTATACTAAAGCGTAGAATCTGTGCCTTTAAGGTAAGGGCTGATTTTGAAAACAAAAGAAAGACAGAGGTGTATTATGGATTTTACAATGGTCATACCGGTGCTGATCGCGTTTGTTCTCAGTGTGGCAGCAGGGCCGGTGGTAATTCCTGTTTTAAGAAGACTCAAGATGGATCAGACAGAGAGAGAAGACGGGGTGAAGTCGCATCTTAAAAAAGCCGGAACGCCGACGATGGGAGGCGTGATGATCTTGTTTGCGATTGCGGTCACTTCGCTGATCTATGTAAGAGAGTATCCGAAGGTGATTCCGGTACTTTTTGTAACGATTGGATTCGGACTGGTCGGGTTCCTGGATGATTATCTGAAAGTTGTTCTTCACAGATCAGATGGACTGATGCCGATGCAGAAGATGGCACTCCAGATCGTGATTACAGCGATTTTTGCATTTTACATCGTGAAAGTGGCAAAGATACCGCTTACCATGCTGATACCGTTTTCAGGTGGGAAATATCTGAACATCGGCTGGTTTGCCATTCCGGTACTTTTTATTGCAGTGATCGGTACCGTCAATGGTGTGAATTTTACAGATGGACTGGACGGGCTTGCATCCAGTGTAACAGTTCTTGTGGCAACCTTCTTTACAGTTGTTGCGATCGGAACAAAGAGTGGGATCGAACCGATTACCTGTGCAGTGGTAGGTGCGCTGCTGGGATTCTTATTATTCAACGTTTATCCGGCAAGCGTATTTATGGGCGACACCGGATCACTGGCTCTTGGGGGATTTGTTGCTTCGACAGCATACATGCTCCAGATGCCATTATTCATTATCATCGTAGGATTGATCTATCTGGTAGAAGTTTTATCAGTTATGATCCAGGTAACATATTTTAAGAAAACAGGCGGAAAGCGTTTCTTTAAAATGGCGCCGATCCACCATCATTTTGAGCTGTGTGGATGGAGCGAGACACGGGTGGTTGCAGTATTTTCAATTGTAACTGCAATTCTGTGCCTGGTTGCACTGCTGGCATTATAGGAGGCTTACAAAAATGGATTTACAAGGAAAGAAAGTGTTGGTATTCGGTGCGGGGATCAGTGGGATCGGATCCTGCGGATTACTGGAAAAAGAAGGGGCAGAGGTAATTCTGTATGATGGAAATGATAAAAAAGATGCCGAGGCAATGAAAGCACAGCTTGGTGAGGGAAGCAAAGTCCGCGTTGTTCTCGGAGATTTTCCGGAAGAGGAGATGGAAAGTCTTGATCTGGTTGTAATGAGTCCGGGGGTGCCGACTGATCTGCCGGTTGTTCTGGCTATGAAAGAAAAAGGAATTCCTGTCTGGGGCGAGATTGAGCTTGCCTATGTATGTGGAAAAGGAGATGTGCTTGGAATTACCGGAACCAATGGGAAAACGACAACAACCTCTCTTTTAGGCGAGATTATGAAAAATGCCCGTGACAGCGTTTTTGTTGTGGGAAATATCGGTACACCATATACGAATGCCGCAGCAGATACCAGAGAAGATTCTGTGATCGTGGCAGAGCTCTCAAGCTTCCAGCTGGAGAGTATTCATACCTTCCATCCAAAGGTAAGTGCAGTTCTTAATATCACACCGGATCATCTGAACCGCCATCATACGATGGAAGCATATATTCGTGCAAAGATGAATATTGCGAAGAATCAGACACCAGAAGATATCTGTGTTCTCAATTATGAAGATGAAGAGACAAGAAAGATGGCAGATGAATTTCAGGCAAGTGTTCTATTTTTCAGCAGTAAGCATAAACTGGAACAGGGCATTTATCTTGACGGAGAAGACATTGTATACAAACCGGAAAAGGAGAAAGAAGGAACGGTCATCTGCAAGACCGGCGAATTACAGATCCTTGGCGTCCACAATTATGAGAATGTTATGGCAGCGGTTGCAATGGCAGCGGCTTACGGTGTAGATCTGGATGTGATCCGTAAGTCTGTACTTGCATTTAAGGGGGTTGAGCATCGTATTGAATATGTGGCAGAGAAGAACGGGGTTGTCTATTACAATGACTCTAAAGGAACGAATCCGGATGCGGCGATCAAGGGAATCCAGGCAATGAACCGCCCGACGATCCTGATCGGTGGTGGATATGATAAACAGTCCGATTTCCATGAATGGATCCAGAGCTTTGATGGAAAAGTCCGCTATCTGGTACTGATCGGTGCTACAAAAGAGCAGATTCAGAAAGAAGCAGCAGAGTGCGGATTTCATGACTGTATTTTAAAAGATACTTTCGAAGAAGCACTCGATACCTGTGTGGAGCTTGCAAGACCCGGAGATGCAGTTCTGCTGTCACCGGCATGTGCAAGCTGGGGAATGTTCCCGAACTATGAAGTGCGTGGGGAAGAATTCAAAAAATACGTGAATGCGTTATAAAAGAAATAAAATAATTTCATATAATCTGTATCAAAGGGCGTGAAACAAAGTGGAGGAAAAAGGGAAAAAGGGGCGTATGGATTACACGCTTTTGTTGATTGTTGTTTTCCTGGTTGTGATCGGACTGGTGATCTTATACAGTACCAGTGCATATAACGGTCAGGTGAAATTTCATGATTCCTTTTACTATCTGAAAAAGCAGGCGTTTGCGACGGTGCTTGGAATTGTACTGATGCTGTTCGTGGCGGGGATGGATTACCATATCTGGCAGAGACTGGCAGTATTTGGTTATCTGGCAGCGGTTGCACTTTCGGTTGCGGTTATGTTGTTTGGCAGAGAAATTAACGGGTCCAAAAGATGGTTAGCTTTGGGCCCGTTTTCTTTTCAGCCATCTGAATTTGCGAAAGTTGCACTGATTCTTTTTCTGGCGGATCTTGTGACGAAGAACGTAAAAACAATTGGGAAAATGTGGACACTTTGCAGGATCATGTTCTGGATCCTTCCGATCGTGGGACTTGTGGGAGCGAGCAATTTAAGCACGGCGATCATTATTCTGGGAATCGGTGTGATCCTGATCTTTGTAGCAAGCCCGAAATATGCGCAGTTTGCCTTGATGGGACTCGCAGGCGCGTGCTTTATGGGGATTTTTCTTGCCCTTGAAAGCTACCGGCTGGAACGGCTTGCTATCTGGAGAAATCCGGAAAAATATGAAAAAGGTTATCAGACACTGCAGGGACTTTACGCGATTGGATCCGGAGGAGTATTCGGAGTCGGGCTCGGAAACAGTGTGCAGAAGCTGGGGTTTGTACCTGAGGCACAGAATGATATGATCTTTTCAATTATTTGTGAAGAGCTTGGACTCGCAGGTGCGGGGATTATCGTTTTTCTGTTTCTTCTTCTGATCTGGCGCTTTTTCATGATTGCATCCGGAAGCAGGGATCTTTTTGGCGCGCTGATCGCGACTGGTGCAATGGCACATATGATGATCCAGGTTATTTTGAATATCGCAGTTGTGACGAATACGATTCCAAATACAGGGATCACACTTCCGTTCATCAGTTACGGAGGGACATCGGTGATGTTTCTTTTAATTGAAATGGGACTTGTGCTAAGTGTGTCACAAGTGGTAGACTAGACAGGAGATATACAAATGACGGAAGGAGGAAGATGCCTGGTGGGATGATACAGGAAGAAAGGAAAAAGAGAATCATAAAGCAGACTGCCATGAAAGCCATTCTGGTCATTATTATGGTTTGCATAGCTATGATTACGTTTCTTTTACTCTTTCAAGTGCGGAAAATCGAAGTATCAGGAAATCAGTATCTTAGCAGACAGGAGATTGCAGACTGGGTGCAGGATGATAATTGGTCTTCCAATTCGCTGTATGTGATGATCAGGAACCACCTGATGAATCACGAGCTGCTTCCGGCAATGGAAGAGGCAAATGTGACGATGAAGAATCCGTGGACTGTGAAGGTGACGATCAAAGAAAAGCGGGTGGCCGGTTATATCGTGTCAGGTGATGAATGTATTTATTTTGACAAGGATGGTATCGTACTTGCAAAGACAAAGGAGCTGTGGGATGGAATCCCGTGCATTGAAGGGCTGGAAGTAAAGAAGGTACAGCTTTACAAAGCACTTCCGGTCAGCAAGGCGAACAAAAAAGCATTTGGGAACCTTCTGGATATGACGATGACACTGAAAAAATGTGATCTCGCGCCGGATAAGATTGTTTGTTCCGGTTCAGATCTGTATCTTTTTTTCGGAAACAAATGTGTCAATGTCGGACACACGAATCTGGAAGAACGGATCATGCAGATATCGCCGATTCTTGAGAAGCTGGGAGATCAGGGAGGAACCCTGCATCTGGAAGATTTTAACACAGATAATATTACAATTACCTTCGAAAAAGATGTGATTCCGGACCTCGGAACATAATCTGTGTCAAGTGAATAAAAAAATAGGAAAATATACAAAATTCTATTGATATTTTTCGGAAAAAAATATATTATAGTCTTATGTATAACTAAGCGCATATTGACATTTAGGGTGTATAATATAATAAGGTGACGAAGGAGGAGAAACTCTTGTTAGAAATTAAAACAAATGAATCAGAAGCAGCAGCTAAAATAATTGTAGTCGGTGTAGGTGGCGGCGGAAACAATGCAGTCAACCGCATGATCGATGAACAGATTGCAGGTGTTGAATTTATTGCAATCAATACAGATAAACAGGCTCTTCAATTATGTAAAGCTCCGACTCTTATGCAGATCGGAGACAAGCTTACAAAGGGTCTTGGTGCAGGGGCTAAACCGGAGATCGGTGAAAAAGCAGCTGAGGAAAGTGCCGAAGAGATCCAGTCAGCACTCAAGGGAGCTGATATGGTATTTGTTACCTGTGGTATGGGTGGCGGAACAGGAACAGGAGCAACTCCTGTTGTTGCACGTATTGCCAAAGAGCAGGGAGCACTTACTGTTGGCGTTGTAACCAAACCTTTCAAATTCGAATCCAAGACAAGAATGAACAATGCTCTTGCCGGAATCGAAAAATTAAAAGAAAATGTAGATACACTTATCGTTATCCCGAATGATAAGCTTCTTGAAATTGTAGACAGAAGAACAACTATGCCGGAAGCACTTAAGAAAGCTGATGAAGTTCTTCAGCAGGGTATCCAGGGTATCACAGACCTGATCAATGTACCTTCACTGATCAACCTTGACTTTGCCGATGTACAGACAGTTATGACAGATAAAGGAATTGCTCATATCGGTATCGGACAGGGCAAAGGTGATGACAAGGCTCTTGAAGCAGTTAAGCAGGCAGTTGCCAGCCCTCTGCTTGAGACAACCATCGCAGGTGCATCTCACGTTATCATCAACATTTCAGGTGATATCACTCTTATGGATGCGAGTGATGCGGCAGAATATGTACAGGATCTTGCAGGTGAAGATGCAAATATCATCTTCGGTGCAATGTATGATGATTCCAAGTCAGATGAAGCAACTATCACAGTTATCGCAACAGGTCTTCACAATGTAGGCGGAACACAGAGCAAGCTTCAGTCAAGACTGGAACATAAAGCAGCTATGATGAACGGTGGAGCTGGAATGGGTGCAAGCAATATTTCCCGTCCACAGTTTAATCCGGGAGAATACAGCAATGTAGAAAGACCGGTATACGGAGGCAGACCGGTACAGCAGCAGACTACACAGGTACCACCGCTTCAGAGTACAAGAACTCCACAGAGCAAGGTGAAAGAGCAGTCTATCAAGATTCCGGATTTCTTCAAGAAATAAGAATGAAATAACAGGGAAGCAGTAAGAAATTACTGTTTCCCTGTTTTTCATAGTTTACTGTTCATAGCGTACCATTTCGCGCCGTAGTCTCTGCATAATTTTCTTTTCAAGTCTTGATATGTAAGACTGGGAGATCCCAAGAAGATCGGCCACTTCTTTCTGCGTTTTTTCTTCCCCGTCAGGTGTCCCAAGTCCGAATCGCATCTGTACGATTACCCGTTCCCTGTTTGAAAGCCGTCCGATGGCTTTTCCAAGAAGTTTGTGTTCTGCTTCGGTTTCCATATCACGATAAATGGTATCTTCTTCAGTTCCAAGAATATCGGAGAGAAGAAGCTCATTTCCATCCCAGTCAACATTGAGCGGTTCATCGATGGAGACCTCCAGTTTGGTCTTGTTATTCCGGCGCAGATACATGAGGATCTCATTTTCAATACAACGGGAAGCATAGGTGGCAAGCTTGATATTTTTCTCTGGATTGAAGGTATTGATTGCTTTGATCAGTCCAATCGTGCCGATGGAGATCAGGTCTTCTACGCCCACACCGGTATTGTCAAATTTTTTCGCTATATATACAACCAGACGCAGGTTATGTTCAATAAGAAGCTTCTTTCCTTCTTCATCCTGCCCGCCTCCGAGAAGGGAAATGGCATGCCCCTCTTCTTCACTGCTAAGTGGGAGTGGCAGGATATCTGTCCCTCCTATGTAATGGATTTCCTGCTTTTCCGGGAAGAAAACACTGCGGAAAGAGGGAATCATTTTCAATTTAAAACAATCTGAAACAGCAACTTTTATCATCATTATAATCCTCCTAACAATCTTCAGGATGCAATAGCATTTCATATTTTCCGTTTCCAAAATTCTTCTGTTCGGAAATACCGATCAGTGGAGAATGGATCCAAAATTCAGATTCTCCTGTTATTTTCATTTTCTTGACAGAAAAAACAGGAAGAATACCGGTCGTCTTCTGTATAGTCTGGTACGGGATGTACCGGAGCCTTCCAGGTGAGATCTGGGAAGAAATCTTCTGACAGGCGTTTTTGCTGATAATATGAACCGGCTTCCCGGTCAGTGGATCAGAAAGATGATTGCCACTGTCCAGAAAGGCTTTCAGATGAAAATCTTTTCCATTTACAGTTAAAATCACATCATAACTATGATCTTGTGATCTCCATAGTTTCTTTAGAAACAAAAGCCCATGATATAAAAGAAAAAAACCACAGATGCCAAGGGTGAAAAGAAAAGATGTGATCCGGAAAAATTTTCCAAAATAAAGACGGAGACAGCTCATGATACCTCCAAGGAGAAAGCTTGCAAGATAGAGCAGGATCCATGCTTTGAAAAAAACGGGAAATGTCCGGATTTTCAATCCGATCACTGTCATACAGGAATTTACCAGGAAAAACAGCAGGATATACCGGCTCCATACCGGGCATGGAAAAAATAAAATGACACAGGTCAGTAGTGAACCGGTAAAGGAACCGGCAAGAAGACTTCCATAAGTGGCAGAACATGGAAATACTTTTTTTACTGCCAGAAGAATCAGAAAATCCATCATCATATTTTCCAGAAACAATACATCCAGATATACTTCATACTGCATAGTCTTATCCTTCTTTCTCTTTAGCTGCTAAATAGATTTGGTACTTAAGCATGCTTTATTATAGAAAAGATGTGTTTCAGATTTTGTCAGAAGATGGAAAAAGCAGAATAATTTTATTCGACATGCTAAAATGCTGGATTTTTTATAAGAATTGTCGAAAAAGACAGGAAAAGACCGGCATTCCATGTCGGAAGCCGGTCTTTGGAAAGATAAGATTGGTATTTATCTGTCGTCACGATCCCATTTGTCAGCAAGATTCTGGATCTGTGACTCGAATTTTGCAAGATCTTTGTTTGCAAGACCTTCATTTTTAAGCACAACATCCATGAGGTGTTTGGCTGCTGCAACCACGCGGTTGAATGCAGTAAGAGCACGTGCTTTGGCTGGCTTTTCAACTGCTTTTTTCGGAAGCCTGATACCTTCAGAAAGGATGGTATCGGTTGCGAGATCAACACAGCCTCCGGAGTATGGCGCAAATGCCGGAATGCCGAAACGGTCTGTGATGGTAGCAGCGAAAGAATCTGTAACCGAATCCTCTCCATGTACAACAAAGATGTGGGATGGTTTCTCTTTGATTCCATCAATCCAGTTCAGAAGACCATTCATATCGGCATGTCCGCTGATCCCTGCAAGGACTTCAATCCGGGCATTAACCTCTACGTTTTCGCCAAAGAGCCGGACTGATTCCGGTTTGCTTTCGACAAGCTTGCGGCCAAGAGTGCCAACTGCCTGATAGCCTACGAAGAGGATCGTGCATTCCTTTCTCCAGAGGTTGTGTTTCAGATGATGGCGGATACGGCCGGCTTCACACATTCCGGAAGCAGAGATGATTACTTTTGGTTTGTCATTGAAGTTGATCATTTTAGATTCTTCACTGGTGATCGTGGTTTTCAGTCCCTGGAAAAGAAGAGGGTTGATTCCTTTATTTATCAGAGCCATTGCATCCTCATCAAAGCAGGACTGTACATTTTTCTGGAAAACGTTGGTTGCTTCGATCGCCAGAGGACTGTCTACATAAACCTCAAAATTCTGATATTCCGGCAAAAGATTATCTTCTTTGATCTCACGGATAAAGTATAAAAGCTCCTGGGTTCTTCCTACTGCGAAAGATGGAATGACTACATTTCCACCTTTGGCAAAGGTTTCGCGCAGGATTCTGGTAAGATCCTTAATATAATCCGGTTTTACAGTAGAATGGATCCGGTTTCCGTAGGTGGATTCGATGACAAGATAATCGGCAGAGTCCACATTCTGAGGATCTTTGATGATCGGCTGATCGATATTGCCGACATCTCCGGAAAATACGATTTTTTTGCTTACACCGTCTTCCGTAATCCAGACTTCAATGCAGGAAGAACCAAGCAAGTGACCGACATCTGTGAAGCGAAGCTTGATTCCTTCACAGAGCTGAATTGTCTGGTTATAATCGATCGGCGCAAGAAGTGCAACTGCATTCATGGCGTCCTGTACAGTATAAAGTGGTTCATAAAGCGGAGCACCTGAGCGGAGTGCCTTCCGGTTCCGCCATTCTGCCTCGGATTCCTGGATATGTGCACTGTCACGGAGCATGATGCTGCACAGATCAGAGGTGGCGAATGTACAGATGATCTCGCCTTTAAATCCATTCTTTACCAGCAGAGGAATCTTGCCGGAATGGTCAATGTGCGCATGTGTTAAGAGGATATAGTCGATCATGGAAGGATTGATCGGAATTTCCTGATTCTCATACAGATCAGGTCCCTGTTCCAGTCCACAGTCTATTAGAATATGTTTTCCACACGCTTCAAGATAATGGCAGCTTCCAGTTACTTCATGGGCGGCACCGATAAAAGTAAGTTTCATATACTCAACCCCTTTGCGAATAATTTATTTTTATTTTCCAGTAAATTCCTATAGAACTTCCTGGGAAATAGCAGGCACTATGTGCCAGAGATGCGCACTCGCGCGAAGATGTAGATGTCGCAGGCGACCACGCTCGGCGCGAGAATGTGTCAGGGCACATTCTTTTTTATATATTATACTATAATTTCGCGTAAAATGATAGAAAATCAGACAATATTACTAAAATGTATATTCTTTCAGAAGAGTGCGAAAAAAGTCAAGGAGCGATATTTTTTATATTTTAGTGGAAATCGAATAAATAAAAACGGTTTTGAGAAAAATTTATACCAGTAAAGATTTGGAGGTTTATTGAGATGGTACTTAATAAAGTAGAAATCTGTGGTGTAAATACAGCAAAGCTTCCCCTGCTTAGCGACAGGGAAAAGGAGGTGCTTTTTGAGAAAATCAAAGCGGGGGACGAGGAGGCTAAAGAACAGTATATCAAAGGAAATCTGCGTCTGGTACTCAGTGTGATCAAACGCTTTTCGGGAAGCAGTGAAAATCCGGATGATCTGTTTCAGATCGGATGCATCGGACTGATCAAGGCAATCAATAATTTTAATCCGGCACTGGAGGTCAAATTTTCAACCTACGCAGTCCCGATGATCATCGGTGAGATCCGGAGATTTATCCGGGACAATAATTCGATCCGCGTCAGCAGATCACTCAGGGATACCGCATATAAAGCAATTTACGCGAAAGAAAATTATGTCAAAGTAAACCAGAAAGAACCTACCGTTCAGGAAATTGCAGAGGAAATCGGGATCGCAAAGGAGGAGATCGTCTATGCGCTGGATGCGATCCAGATGCCGGTCAGCTTAAATGAGCCGGTATATAATGACAATGGAGATGCTATGTATGTGATGGACCAGATCAGTGACAAAAGGAACAAGGAAGACAGATGGGTGGAGAAGCTGTCTCTTCAGGCGGCAATGGACCGGCTCGGAAAAAGGGAGAAGCATATTATCAGACTTCGTTTTTTTGAAGGAAAAACGCAGATGGAGGTAGCAGAAGAAATCGGAATTTCCCAGGCACAGGTAAGCCGCCTGGAAAAGAACGCACTCAGGGCTATGCGACAATATCTGCGAAGTGAATAGAAAAATAGAGATTTCCAGTTGAAATTTGTCAAGGTTCATACTATTATAATCATAGAACAGAAGAACAGGAGAACAGCAATGTATAAAGCGTGTATTTTTGACTTGGATGGAACTTTGACAAATACGCTGGATTCGCTGACTTATTCAACGAATAAGACGTTAGAAGAAATGGGACTTGAGACGATTACCAAAGACCAGTGCCGAAGCTTCGTTGGAGATGGAGCCAGATGTCTTATGGAGCGTGCGCTTCGTGCGTCCGGAGACACAGAGCTTAAGAGGATTGAAGAAGGTATGGAAGTGTACAGCAGAATCTTTGGAGAAAATTGTATGTACCATGTCCGTCCTTATGATGGCGTTGTTCAGATGTTAGATTCACTGAAGAAGAAGGGAATAAAGATTGCAGTATTTTCCAACAAACCACATTTGCAGGCGATCGATGTAGTGGAAAGTACATTTGGAAAAGAATATTTTGACCATATTCAGGGGCAGTCGGGTGAATTTCCGAAGAAACCGGATCCGGAAGGACTTCTGTGGATACTTGATAAATTAGGGGTATCGCCGGAAGAAGGAATATACATAGGGGACTCGGATGTAGATATGAAGACAGGGAAGGCTGCCGGTATGTTTACAGTCGGAGCAGAATGGGGATTCCGGACCAAAGAACTTCTTGTGGAGACAGGAGCAGATGCGACAATTGCACATGCTGAAGAATTGCTTAACTATTTATAGTTCAGATGAGAAGATTTTTCTGTGAGAAAGATAAGGGAGGGTTGCCTGTATGTATGAGTATGATGAAGAATGTCTGCAGACATTCCTGAATATGCAGTCACAGCTTTTTGATGAGCCGGTTGCAGAGACACTGGAAGAAGCAGAAGCATTTCTGGAAGACTGTATGGCGGTTGTTGTAGATTCTATTAAGGATGTGAGAGATTATCTGGATGAAAGCGGAGCGGACATCAGTGGTATGAGTGATGAAGAGCTGGAAGAGGCTTCAGAAGTATTCGCACTTCCGAACGGACAGTATCTGATCGTAGAAGGTTAATAAAAGAAAAAGAGCTGCGGCATCAGTTGTTTGCCGCAGCTTTTTTGAGCGCATCACGGATGGCGTTGACAAGAAGCTGAGAAGTATAGGGACTGTCGGTTGAAATAGTCAGGTTATCAAGAGACTGGGACTTGCAGATCTGATCAGCCAGATCCTCGAGAGATGGCTGAAGGAGTGGGTACATGGCAGTTACAGTTTCGTTCAGATTGGAAATGCGGATGGAATCGATCGAAGCGTCTGAGACAGAAACTTCCAGTTCCAGATTTTCGTTTCCAAGTGTGAAAGAAGAGGTATAAACGCCGGGTGTATATTTTTTATCTGATACAGAGGAATGCCGGCTTCCGGAGAACATAAAGAATAAAAGACAGAGGATGAGAATACCTAAAGTGGCAAAAATAACGGTATAGATAATTTCTTTCATGTGAAGTACGATGATTTTTGTTTTGGAACTCATAAAGAACCTCCTTAGGCAGTATGGAATTTCGGCATGTAATGCCGCTTAATAAACTATATGAAAAGAAAGAACCGTTTATGCATGAGAAATGCGTGACAAAAGAGAAAGGATTTAGTAGAATCAGGAAAGAGAAAAAGCAGAGGTGAATAGAATGTTTGTAATTGCAGGACTTGGAAACCCGGATGAAAAGTATCAGGGGACAAGACATAATGTTGGATTTGATGTAGTGGACCGTTTGGCGGAGAAATATCAGATAGCAGTCGATACAAAAAAACACCGTGCCCTTATCGGGAAGGGTGTGATCGAGGGGCAAAAGGTAATTCTTGTAAAGCCACAGACTTACATGAATCTGAGTGGGGAGAGTCTCCGCAGTCTGGTGGAATATTACAAGATCGATCCGGAGGAAGAGCTTCTGGTGATCTACGATGATATCAGTCTGGAAGTCGGACAGCTCAGGATCCGCAGAAAAGGAAGTGCCGGTGGGCATAATGGAATCAAAAATATTATTGCCAATCTTGGAACCAGTGTGTTCCCGCGAATCAAGGTAGGTGTGGGAGAAAAACCGAAAGGATATGATCTTGCAGATTATGTTCTCGGAAAATTTTCCAAAGAGGACCGTGTACTTATGGAAGAAGGATATGATCTTGCCTGCGAAGCTTCTGTGCTGATCATGCAGGGAGCGATTGACCGGGCAATGAACGAATACAACCAGAAAAAGAAAGAATAAGAGGAGGCAAAAAGCGATGCATGCACTTACGGCTCCCTTATCTGAACTGGCAGAGATTGAAGAAATCTATGGAGAGCGGGGGCGGGAACCGGGAATGCTGCTCCTTTCCGGGTGTGTGACATCACAGAAAACCCATCTGATGTATGCGCTTGGGAAAGGTTATGCACGTACACTGATCGTTCTTTCCAGTGAAGATAAGGCAAAAAAATTATATGAAGAATATCGTTTCTTAAATGAAAATACCAGCTATTATCCGGCAAAGGATCTTCTGTTTTACCAGGCAGATATCCATGGAAAACAGCTGGTCAAACAGCGGATGGAAACTCTGCAGATGATGATGGAGGCAGAAGCAGAAAGCCAGGTCACAGTCATCACAACGATTGATGGATTCATGGATGAACTGCCGCCGGAAGCAGAAGTGAAAGGGGATATCCTGACTATTTCAAATGGTGAAGCAGTGGAATTTGAATCCCTCAAGGAGAAGATCGTAAAACTTGGTTATGACAGGGAAGCCCAGGTGGATGGACCGGGACAGTTTGCTGTTCGTGGTGGAATCATTGATATTTACCCGCTTACCGAGGAATTGCCGATCCGTATTGAATTCTGGGGAGATGAAGTGGATTCGATCCGTACTTTTGATGTGGACAGCCAGAGATCGGTAGAAAATCTGGAGCAGATCGTTATTTACCCGGCGGATGACAGACTGGGAAGTGACAGAAAAGTTTCTTTTATCAATTACTTTGATCCGAAGGACACGCTGGTGTTCCTGGATGAACCGGCCAGGCTTCTGGAAAAAGGACGTCTGGCAGAAAACGAAGTAGAAAAGGCGAGAGAAAATCGTGCAGAAGAAATGGCAAGAACCGGGGAGATGGAAGAAGCCCCGGAGTTTTTTGCGACCGATGAAATCGTAAAATTTCTGAACCGGTTCTGCATGATCGGGATGTGCGCGCTGGAAATGAAATGCAAGCCGTTTTTTGTGAGAAAGCGGTTTGGAATTCAGGCAAAAAGCGTCAACCCGTATAACAGCAGCTTTGAGATGCTGACACAGGATCTCAAAAGACTGAAAAGGAACGGATACCGGGCGGTTCTGATTTCGGGATCCAGGACAAGAGCAAAGCGCCTGGCGGAGGATCTGCGGGATTATGATCTGAGTAGTTTTTACAGCGAGGATCAGGAACGTGAAGTGAAACCAGGGGAGATCATGGTATGCTACGGGCATATAGAAGTCGGATATGAGTATCCGATGATCAAATTTATTGTCATATCTGAGTCAGATATTTTTGGAAAGACAAAGAAGAAAAAGAAACGAAAAAGTTACGATGGACAGAAAATAAGCAGCTTTTCGGATCTAAAACCGGGAGACTATGTAGTGCATGAGAATCATGGACTTGGAATCTACCGGGGAATTGAAAAGATAGAAGTTGATAAGGTGACAAAGGATTATATGAAGATTTCGTATGCTGATGGTGGAAATCTTTATATTCTTGCCACACAGCTTGACCAGATCCAGAAGTATGCCAGTGCAGATGCTAAAAAGCCGAAACTTAACAAACTTGGAGGACAGGAATGGCATCGCACGAAGAGCAAGGTAAAGACAGCAGTCTGGCAGATAGCCAAAGATCTGGTGGAACTCTATGCAGTACGGCAGTCCAAAGAAGGATTTGTCTATGAAAAGGACACGGTCTGGCAGAAGGAATTTGAAGAAATGTTTCCATTTGAGGAAACGGAGGATCAACAGCTTGCAATCGAGGCAACAAAACGGGATATGGAAAGTCCAAAGATCATGGACCGTCTGATCTGTGGGGATGTGGGATTTGGAAAGACAGAGATTGCAATCCGGGCAGCATTTAAAGCAGTGCAGGAGAACAAGCAGGTTGTCTATCTGGTCCCTACTACGATTCTTGCACAGCAGCATTACAACACCTTTGTGCAGCGGATGAAAGAATTTCCGGTAAGGGTGGATCTGTTATGCCGTTTCCGTACACCTGCGCAGCAGAAAAAGACGATTGAAGACCTGAAAAAGGGACAGGTTGACATTATTATCGGAACCCACCGGGTACTGAGCAAGGATGTGTCATTTAAAGATCTGGGACTTTTGATCATTGATGAGGAACAGCGCTTTGGGGTACAACATAAAGAAAAGATCAAAAAACTGAAAGAGAATATTGATGTTCTGACACTTACGGCAACACCGATTCCACGAACACTTCATATGAGTCTGATCGGAATCCGTGATATGAGTGTGCTGGAAGAAGCTCCGATCGACCGTATGCCGATCCAGACCTATGTCATGGAGGAAAATGACGAGATGGTCCGGGAGGCGATCGAAAGAGAGCTTTCCCGTCAGGGACAGGTATACTATGTCTACAATCGTGTCCAGGATATAGCAGAAATGACAGCAAAGATCCAGAAGCTTGTGCCGGATGCAAATGTGGCATACGCACATGGACAGATGCGGGAACACAAACTGGAGGATATCATGTATGATTTCATCAATGGCGAAATTGATGTTCTGGTATCGACGACGATCATCGAGACCGGACTTGACATTTCCAATGCCAATACCATGATCATCCATGACGCGGACCGGATGGGTCTTTCCCAGCTTTACCAGCTCCGGGGAAGGGTTGGCAGATCGAACCGTATGGCATACGCATTTCTCCTATATAGAAGAGACAAAATGCTCCGAGAGGTTGCAGAAAAACGACTTTCCGCAATTCGTGAGTTTACCGACCTTGGCTCCGGCGTAAAAATTGCCATGCGGGATCTGGAAATCCGTGGGGCAGGGAACCTGCTCGGTGAAGAACAGCATGGTCACATGGATGCAGTGGGATATGACCTTTACTGCAAGATGTTAAGTGAGGCAGTCCGTCATCTGAAAGGAGAGATTCCGGAAGAAACCTATGCGACAACAGTGGATCTGAATATTGATGCCTATATCCCTGCATCTTATATTCCGAATGAGTATCAGAAACTGGATATCTATAAACGGATCGCAGCAATCGAGACAGAAGAAGAGCAGGATGACATGTTAGAAGAACTGATCGACCGTTTTGGTGATCCTCCGCGCAAGGTACAGCAGCTTCTGATGATCGCACAGCTGAAAGCAAAAGCACATGCAGCTTATATTATTGCGGTAGAGCAAAAAGGGGATGAGTACAAATTTACCATGTATGAGAAAGCAAAGGTAAATGTAGCAAAGATTCCGGATCTGCTTGCAAAATATAAAGGAGAACTGACCTTTAAGGCAGATACGGAGAATCCATATTTTATTTACTGCAAACGCAGAAAAAATAAAAAGGAAAAAGCAGAACAGATTCTCGAAAATACAGGGAAAATTGTTGAAGATATACGGGAACTTGTCGAAGAATAATGTGTATTTTTTATGAAAAAGATTGCCAGTAGTGGAAAAAAACGATATACTATACGAGTGCACGATGAAGAATCATGCACGATGGAGAGAAGATCAAGGAGGAAATTTTATAAATGAAAAAAAGAGTGGTTGCCTGTATACTGGCAGTTGCCTGCATTGCATCTTTAAGTGGATGCGGCAGTAAGTTCAACGGGCAGAATACAGTAGCGGAAGTTGGAGATGAAAAAGTTACTGCGGATGTAGCGAACTTTTTTGCAAGATATCAACAGGCACAGTTTGAGACAACATATGGAAGTTATCTGGGAGATGATTTCTGGGATAAGGAAGTTTCAGATGGAAAGACTTATGAACAGAATTATAAGGATTCAATCATTGATACCCTGGAAGAATTGTATATCCTGGATGAACACAAGGATGATTATAAGGTTTCATTAAGCGATGATGATACGAAAAATATCGAGGATGCTGCGAAAAAATTTGCTGACAGTAATGACAGTGATACAAAAGAGGCAGTATCGGGCGATGAAGAGACAGTAAAAAAAGTACTGGAGCTTCTGACAATCCAAAATAAGATGGAAACAGCCATGACCGCGGAGGTAGATACGAATGTATCTGATGAGGAAGCTGCACAGAAGAAAATGCAGTATGTGCTGTTCTCTACAAAGACAACGGACAGTGATGGAAATTCGACAGATATGTCAGATGACGAAAAAGCAGAAGTGAAAAAGAAAGCAGAAGATTTCCAGAAAGATGCGGCTTCGGCAGAAGATTTTTCTGTATTTGCAACAGCAGCAGGAGTTTCCGCAACTGATCTGACATTTGATTCTGATACAACTTCACCAAACGAAGATCTGATCAAAGCAGCAGACAAGTTAAAAGAAGGCGAAGTGACAGATGTGATCGAAGCAGACAATGGTTACTATGTTGCAAAGCTGGTCAGCCTTCTTGACCGTGATGCAACGGATACCAAGAAAGAGTCCATTGTATCGCAGAGAAAGAGTGACGAGTATCAGTCGATTTATAAGAAATGGAAAAAGAAAACTGATATTAAAGTACATAAAAAAGTATGGAATACAATCAGTTTTGCTGATCAGGGCGTAACGGTTAAGAGCACGACCGAAGATACAGGCACATCTTCAGACTCTTCATCAAAATAAGCGTCTGACTTAACAACAGGGAAGTACGACAGGAGGAGAGATTAGGATGGAATCAATAGGTATAGTATTGAAGGATATCATGGGAAATAGTGCGGTGTTTATAGCCGGAAAAGAAGCCGTGATTATTTCAGCTGTTTCAATTGTTATATCAGTTCTCATTGGAATTTTAGGTTTGAAGCTGATCCGTGTCTGGAATGCACTGACTGGATTTATTGCAGGGGCACTGCTTGGATTTGCTGTGACATATCTGCTGGGACTGGAAGCTGTTCCGGTACTGATCGCAGCCGGAGTTGCAGGTCTGATCCTTGCAATACTGAACGGTGTATTCAAGAAGTTCGGAGCTTTCTGGGTATGCTTTCTGGGAGCGGCAGGTACAGTACTTGCGATTACAAATGCAGGGAATTGGATCATGCTGGCAGTCTGTGGAGCAGTCGGACTGATTTTCGCAATCCTTGCGATGATCTGGTTTGAACCATTCGTGATTATTGCGACTGCATTAACAGGTGGTTTTGGAGCAGGAATGACGATCTATGATCTGGTAGGTCTGAAAAATGTGATTTTCATGTGGATCATTTCGATTGTGATTACATTTATCGGAATTGTGATCCAGTTTATCATGAAGTCGAGTGAGATTAACAAGAAGCAGGTTCGAAGAGCAAATGCGATCAAGAAAGAGACTTCAAAGGAAGAAGAAATAGAGATGGCAAGAACCATGCTGATCGATCTTGATGAGGATGAAGATGAAGATGATGACGAATAGCTAAGAGTGATGGGAGGATGTATCGGAAAAAGATACATCCTCTTTTGCATATGAGACCAGTAACGATTCTGGTGAGCGCAGGCAATAGAAGAAACTGGTATTTCTTGCAGCGTTATAAAAAAAGGGGTATAATAAAAATAGTATCAACGATTTAAGATCTGGAGATGAAAATATGAAGATAGATATGCATTGTCATGTAAGAGAAGGATCAATTGACAGCAAAGTGCCGATTGAAGAATTTATTAAAAAGCTGCAGTCTAAAGGCATTGACGGAATGCTGGTTACAGATCATGACACCTATAATGGATATCGGCACTGGAAGAATACGATCAAAGGGAGAAAATACAAAGATTTTGTCGTATTGAAAGGAATAGAGTATGATACACTGGATGCGGGACACATTCTGATCATTATGCCACAGGGGGTAAAGATGCGTCTTCTGGAGCTGAGAGGGCTTCCGCTTTCGCTTCTGATTGATTTTGTGCATCATAATGGCGGGATCTGTGGACCGGCACATCCATGCGGAGAAAAGTATCTGAGCTTTACCAACACGAAAAGATGGCAGAAAACTCCGGAGCTGATTGAAAAATTTGATTTCATAGAGACGTTCAATGCCTGTGAACCACCGCAGTCTAATGAAGGAGCGAAGTATCTTGCTGAGAAATACGGGAAACCGGGAACCGGAGGAAGTGATGCGCATAAGCTGGATTGCGTCGGCATGGGGTATACGGAATTTCCGGTGCGGATTGAGACAGAGCTGGATCTGATCCGGCAGATCAGGGAAAAAGAAGAAATCCGGTCCGGTGGAGAGTATTATACAAAGACGACAAAGGATAAGATTGGAAAACTCAATAAGCTACTGATCTTTTCTTTCTGGTTTTATAACCGGGGTGGTGCACTTCTGAAAAAGCATACGCGTAAAAAGAAGATCAATAAAGAGCAGCCACTTGATGCGATCGATCCGATTGAGATCCCGTATCTGGACAAGATTAAGAGAAAGCATTGAAATTAGAATGCTTAAGGATAAAAGAAAATCCATCTGATTCCTTTCATTTGATGAAAGGAATCGGATGGATTTTTTATGGCTTATTTCTTTCAGTTTGTTTCTAGGATCTTTAAAGGATGCTCTTTAAAAGCGGAGAAAGCAACTTCTGTACACCAGCCTAAAAAGGCATATATAAAGAAGCACTGAAATAAATAATATAGATGCTGTGCAGTGATAAAAAGCCTCATTGAGTCTGCTGAAAAAAATGTGTAATCCTTTTTACTATATACAGAAAGGAAAGGTGTGTAAACGAAAAAATGTGCTATACTGAAAACATGACATGGAAGGAGCTGGTAAGATGCTGGAAGAAATGATGCCAAGATGGGTTCCGACAGAAACAGTAAACGGATTTGAAATCTGTCCCGGACTGTACCGGGATGAGGGGGCGACTGCATTTCAGTCGGCAGTTAATTTTACAGTACATTCAAAGGGAGCTGTGACTTGTGAACTTCTTTTGTTTCATAGGAAGGAACAGGAGCCGTATGCAGTGATTCCATTTCCGGAAAACTGTCGGATCGGGGATGTATTTTCCATGATGGTATTTGGGCTGGATATTGAAGAATTTGAATATGCGTACAGGCTGGATGGAACGTGGAAACCGGAGGAAGGTCTGCTGTTTGATAAAAAGCATATTTTGCTGGATCCTTATGCAAAGGCGGTTACCGGGCAGAGTATATGGGGAAAAGCACTGAATACCGGAGGATACCGCGCCAGAGTAGTCCGGAATAATTTCTTCTGGGGCAGTGAAAAGCCCGATAAGATCCCGATGGAAAAACTGATCATCTATGAGATGCATGTCCGGGGATTTACGAAGATGGACAAAAGCGTCCGTTATCCGGGAACCTTTGCCGGAATTAAGGAAAAGATCCCTTATCTGAAAGAGTTGGGGATTAATGCGGTGGAATTGATGCCGATCTTTGAATTTGATGAGCTGCAGGGAAGCAGGGAGGTTGACGGAAAGAAACTGATCGATTACTGGGGCTACAATACGGTTAGCTTTTTTGCACCGAATACGAGCTATGCGGCATCAACGGAATACAACCGGGAAGGGGTAGAATTAAAAGAACTGATCCGGGAACTACATAATAATCAGATTGAGGTGATTCTGGATGTGGTGTTCAACCATACGGCAGAAGGAAATGAATGCGGACCTTTTATCTCATTTAAAGGATTTGACAATCAGATCTATTATATGCTGACACCAGATGGAAAATATTATAATTTCAGCGGCTGTGGCAATACTGTGAACTGCAATCATCCGGTGGTGATCAAAATGATCCAGGACTGCCTGTGGTATTGGGTGGCTGAGTACCGGGTGGACGGATTCCGGTTCGATCTTGCCTCGATCCTGGGAAGAAATGAGGACGGATCACCAATGGAAAATCCACCGCTTGTGAAAAATCTTGCCTATGATTCTCTGCTTGCGGATACAAAACTGATCGCAGAGGCATGGGATGCCGGCGGACTTTACCAGGTCGGAAGTTTTCCGGCATTTCGCAGATGGTCGGAGTGGAATGGGAGATACCGGGACGATGTGCGGGAATATTTAAAAGGAGGCTTATGGGCAGCAGGGGCGGCGCTTCAGAGGATTGCCGGTTCTCCGGATATTTATGATACCAGGATCCGCGGAAAACATGCTTCTGTGAATTTTCTGACCTGTCACGATGGATTTACCATGTATGATCTTTATTCGTATAATCAGAAGCATAATGAGGCAAATGGATGGGGAAATCTGGATGGAAGTGATGACAACCGGAGCTGGAACTGTGGGGCAGAGGGGGAGACCGATCAGGTGATGGTTGTTGAACTGCGCCACCGGATGATGAAAAATGCTTTTGCGGTCCTGCTTTGCAGCAGAGGGACACCGATGTTCCTTGCAGGAGATGAGTTTGGTAATACCCAGTTCGGGAATAACAATGCTTACTGTCAGGATAACGAGATTTCCTGGCTGGACTGGACAAGAAAAGAAAAATTCCAGGATGTATTTGATTTCTGTGCTTATATGACGGCATTCCGGAAACGCCATCCATCGATCACAGGAGATGCAGGGGCAAGCAGTCTCGGATTTCCGGAAATCAGTTTTCATGGGGAAGTACCGTGGGAGATGGATCTTTCCGGACAGGAGATCCGAACGGCAGCTGTCATGTTTGCGGGATACGATGACAAAAAGGCAAAAGAGGATTGTGTGTATCTTCTGATGAATCCATACTGGGAAGGTGTCTGGGTAGAACTGCCGCAGCTTCCGAGCGGATACAGCTGGCATGTAGCGGCAAATACCGGGGATAAAAAGCAGGAAATTTATCAGAAGCCGGTACGGATTTCGGAGGAAAAAATTCTTGCGGGACCGAGAAGTGTGATCGTTCTGGAGGCAGATCAACAATAAAATGCTATTGACAAGCGGGTACTCTTCCTTTATAGTAAGGGTACTCGTCTTTTATATTCTCTTTTCTGACCTGAAAAGGCAGAAGGAGAAATTTTTATGAAGCATATGAAGAATCATTTTGCCGGAATACTGAGTGTGATTCTGGCGGTAGTATCATTGTCAGGCACACGTATGCCTGTCGTATCTGCAAATTCAGCAGAGAACGTCACAAAAAAAGAAACAATTGTAAAACTTGATGAAAAATTAGGAGCAGAGCCGGGAAAGGTACTGCAGGAATTAAAGGCGCACGAAAAGGATGGATATTATCTGGGAACGCCTTACAGCGGATCGCCTCTTACGGCAGAGAATTGTATGCGTCCGAATGGTGCGCATGGCGGAAATGGGGCAATGAACTGTACCGGATTTGTCGCATATGTCCTGGAAAAATGCGGGGCAGATCTTTCGGGGATTGCAAAAGGCAGTCTCCGTGGCGGAAAGGTCAATGCAAGTAACTGGTTCCATTGGATGACGGACAATGCGGTGGAATCTTACCATTATAATACCATTGAAGAGTTGCTTGCAGGTGGAAAGGCACAAAAAGGGGACGTGATCTATTTTGAGCCGGTTTCCTGGGCTGAACCGGATGCAGACTGCCATATCGGATTTTTCTGGGGAGATCATAGCAGTGATAACCGGTTCTGGCATTCGGCCTCCATACCGTCAAGCGGCAATCAGATTTCACAGCTTGTGGCGAAGTCAAGATCTACGGTGTATCTGTTTAAGACAACTCATAATGGCAGTCTGGAGCTTAAAAAAAGTTCTGCCGAGCCGGAGACCACAGCAGATAATCAGCTCTATTCACTTGAAGGGGCAGAGTATACTGTTTATAAAAGTGGTACATCCGAGGCGGTCTGCGTGATCCGGACAGATGAGAAGGGGTATGGAAAGGCAGAGGATCTTCCGGAGGGAACCTATGATATTAAGGAAACGAAAGCACCAAAGGGCTATGTACTGGATACAAAACTGCGTCAGATTACGGTAAATGCCGGACAGACAGCGACCTATGAGTGTCAGGATGTGCCAGAAAAGACAAAGGTGGAAATCCTGATCCGGAAGAAGGATGCAGAAACAGGAAAAAACCAGGCACAGGCAGGACTTTCCCTTGAAGGAGCAGAGTTTTATGTGGGATTTTTTGGCAGTTTCTTTGGTGATCAAAATGAAATCGGAGTAAAGATGCCAATCAGAAGCTGGAAATTGAAGTCAGATGCGGATGGAGTGGTCCGGATGGATGCAGAGCATCTGATCAGCGGGGATCCGTTTTTTGAAAATAATGAGCTTCCGCTTGGCACTGTCACTGTATGGGAAACCAAAGCACCGGAAGGTTATCTGGTAGATACGATTACACATTGTATACAGACCGGAAAAGAGGAAAATGGAGTCTGTAAGCCTCTGGAAATGTGGAATCCGGTAGAAATAAAAGAAAAGATCATCCGCGGAGATTTAAAGCTGGTGAAAGCAGCGGATAAGACACTTAAGAGACTGTCAGATATTCCATTTCAGATCACATCCAAGGCGACAGGGGAGAGCCATGTGATCCTGACGGACAAAAACGGGGAGGCTTCGACGGGAGCATACTGGAATCCACATACCGTCAACACGAATGAGGGGAAGACAAGTGAAGACGGGATCTGGTTTGGAGAAGGAACTCCGGATAATACAAGAGGAGCACTTCCTTATGGAACGTATCTGGTGGAAGAACTGTCTTGTAAAAATAATGAAGACCGGATGCTGATTCCTGCGTTTGAGGTGGAAGTAACAAAAGAAATGCGAGTAATTGATCTGGGGACACTGACAAATGATGAACATCCCGTACCGGAGATCGGGACAAGAGCATCTGACCGGGAAACGGGAACGCATAACGGGAAACGGACGGATCACGTAACCGTGATCGACCAGGTGAAATGGAAGAATCTGGAGATTGGAAAGGAATATGTGATCAGGGGCATACTGATGGATAAAGAAACAGAAGAACCGGTTATGCAGGATGGAAAAGAAGTGACTGCGGAGAAAAAACTGGTTCCGGATACCGGATTCGGAGAGATTCAGATGGAGTTCACGTTTGATGCGACAGGACTTCAGGGAGAGCAGGTTGTTGTATTTGAGGAGGTCTATCTGGAAGAAAAGCTGGTTGTAGCACATGCAGATCTGGAGGATGAAAGACAGAGTGTAACCTATAAAAAAGAAAAAACGCAAAAGAAAGAAGAACCGGAAACTCCCGAGAAACCAAAGGAAACGGCAAAAGCCAAAATTGTTGCAACCGGGGATGGCGCTTATGGAAAAATTCTGGTATTTCTGGCAGTGGTACTTCTGACAGGTTCGCTTATCCTTCGTTTTCTTCTGACACGGATGTGGGGACGAAAGTGGAAACATAGATAGGATGGCATTGCGCTTGACAAATTCTTATGATATAATCGCTAAATAAACAGGTACTTTAGCAGATTGCTGAAGTGAATCAGAAAGAATAAGAAGGGTGGAGAACCATGAATTTACTTTATAAGAGTACAAGAGATGCAGAAAAGACAGTAACAGCCTCCCAGGCAATCTTAAAAGGGCTTGCAGATGACGGCGGATTATTTGTACCGGTTTCGATTCCGAAGCTTCCGGTGTCGTTAGGAGAACTCAAAGAGATGACCTATCAGGAAACCGCTTATACAGTCATGAAAGAATTCCTGACAGATTTTACAGAGGAAGAACTGAAGAGCTGTATTGCAAAGGCTTACGACAGCAAGTTTGATACCGAAGAGATCGCGCCACTTGCAAAAGTGGAGGATGCTTATTATCTGGAACTGTTCCACGGGGCAACGATCGCATTCAAAGATATGGCACTTTCCATTCTTCCACATCTTCTGACCACTTCTGCAAAGAAGAACCAGGTAAAGAATGAAATTGTCATTCTGACAGCAACATCCGGGGATACAGGAAAAGCTGCACTTGCAGGATTTGCAGATGTAGAAGGAACAAAGATTATTGTATTCTATCCGAAGAATGGGGTAAGCCGGGTACAGGAACTTCAGATGGTGACACAGAAAGGGGACAACACTTCGGTTGTTGCAATCCACGGCAATTTTGATAATGCACAGAGCGGTGTGAAAGCAATGTTCGAGAACAAAGAGCTGGAAAAAGAATTAAATGAGGCGGGCTATCAGTTCTCATCTGCCAACTCGATCAACATCGGACGTCTGGTGCCGCAGGTTGTATATTATGTATATGCTTATGCAAAGCTTCTTCAGAATGAAGAGATCGCAGAGGATGAAGAGATCAATGTGGTTGTACCGACAGGTAACTTTGGAAATATTCTGGCTGCATATTATGCAAAGAATATGGGAATCCCGATCGCAAAGCTGATCTGTGCTTCCAATGAGAACAAGGTTCTTTATGATTTCTTCCAGACAGGAACCTATGACCGTAACCGTGAATTCGTTCTTACCACCTCTCCGTCAATGGATATCCTGATCTCCAGCAACTTAGAGCGCCTGATCTACAAGATTTCCGGAGAAGATGCAAGAAAAGATACGGATCTTATGACTGAGCTGAAGACAAAGGGAAGTTATGCGATTACAGGTGAGATGAAAGCAAACCTGGCCGATTTTGCGGCAGGATATGCGACAGAAGAGCAGGTCGCAAAGACAATCCATGATATATATGAAGATACCGGTTATGTAATGGATACCCACACGGCGGTAGCTGCAACGGTGTATAAAGCTTACAGAGAAGACAGTAAAGATGACAGAAAGACAGTAATCGCATCCACAGCAAGTCCATATAAATTTGCAGGAAGCGTTATGTCAGCGATCGATCCGAAGTATAAAGGACAGGATGATTTCAAACTGATCGAGGAGCTTCAGAAAGTATCCGGTACAGAGATTCCGAATGCCATCAAAGAGATCATGAATGCCGAGATCCGTCACAATACAGAATGTGATGTTGATCAGATGGAGCAGACCGTTAAGAATATTCTTGGCATAAAATAAACAGGAGAAGGCAAAAGAATGAACGGAATGGAAGGAATTTTCGGGATCATTGGTATTGGGGCGGGATTGTATAGCCTGTATGCATGGATTCAACTTAAATTCAAAGGAATCATCAATACATCAATTCTTGTACCAAAAGATACGAATATAAAGAAGTGTAAGGATAAGGAAGCATACAGGACAGCAGCAGGGCCGAAGCTTCTTGTGCTTGCGGTAGTGCTGATCCTGTATGGCGCAGAAGATCTGTATAATACTTACGTGCAGAGTACAGGAAAATTATTCTGGGTGATGTTAGTACTGGTACTTGCAGTACTGGTATGGTTTGCATGGACAGTCAAAAAGCTGAATGCAAAATATTTTTAAAATCAGATCACAAAATAAAGGAAAAGGGAAGGTGCAGACAAAAAGAGCTGCACCTTCTTATTTCATTTGACGGAAAAATTTGTTACAATAAGAGTATTGCATGGCAGAGAAAATGTGATGGGCATAAAAGAAAATGTCATGCGAGAGATGAAATGCCGGAAGATTCCGATCCGTTTCAGGATGTAACCGAATTAAAAGAAGCATTTGACAGACTGAATAAATATGTAGTAGGGTAGATGAGATTTGATGGAAAATGTATTTGAGATATTAAAAGATTTACCGAAGCCGGGGGATTACGTTCTTCTGACAGTGGCAAAAGGATCCGCAGCCGGAGAAAAAGCAATTTTGGCGGAGAAAAAAATAATCTGGGAAAGTAAAGAAAATGGTTTCTTTTCAGAACATTTTTCAGAAGCAGGAGACTTGAAAAAATGTGGACTTTATGAAATCAGAGAGCAGCAGGTCTTCTGTGATATAATTGGAGGACAGGAGCATCTGGTCATTTGTGGCGGTGGTCACGTATCTATGCCGGTGATCAAAATCGGGATCATGCTTGGATGGAAGGTCACGGTTCTTGAGGATCGTCCGCAGTTTGCCGACCATGCCAGAAATGCGGGCGCAACGGAAGTAATCTGCCAGCCGTTTGAAGACGCCCTGGATCAGATCGAAGGAGACAAGGATACGTATTTTGTTGTACTGACCAGAGGGCACAGATATGATCATGTTTGTCTGGAGAAGATCGTGGGGAAGGAACATGCTTATATCGGAATGATCGGAAGCCGGCGAAGAAGTGCGATGGTAAAGCAGAATCTGATTGAAAAAGGCTGCAGCCAGGAAGTGATCGGCGAGATAAAAAGTCCGATTGGTCTGAACATCGGTGCTGAGACACCGGAGGAGATCGGTGTGGCGATCATGGCAGAGATCATCGAAGTGAAGAATCAGAACAAGAGAGTCTGCGGTTATCCGGAAGACTTGCTGGAAGCAATCCTGGATACCGTTCATACGGGAAAGAAGATGCTTGCAACGATCATTACAAGAAAGGGTTCTGCACCAAGAAATGTGGGATCCAAGATGCTGATCCTGGAAGACGGCAGTTGTGTGGGAACCATCGGAGGCGGCTGTATGGAGGCAGAGGTCTTAAGAAAAGCGAGAGTCATGATGCATGAAAATAATACAGGACTAAAGACAGAATATGTGGATATGACCGGAGATGATGCGGAGGAAGAAGGCATGGTCTGCGGCGGTACGATCGAGGTGTTACTGGAACCACTCTGGAATTAAGAAAGGATGGAAAAGGCTGTGAGAGATTCTTATGGACGAACAATTGAATATATGAGAATTTCGATCACAGACCGCTGTAATCTGCGATGCAGGTACTGTATGCCGGATGGCGCAAAGTGGATTCCAATGTCAGAAATCCTGACTTATGAGGAGATTGAACGAATCTGCAGGGAGGCTGTCCAGATCGGGATTACCAGGTTTAAGATTACCGGAGGGGAGCCTCTGGTCAGAAAAGGATGTGCAGATCTGATCCGGATGATCCGGCAGATTTCGGGCACAGAAGAAGTAACAATGACGACAAATGGGGTTCTTCTGGGTGAGAATCTGGAAGATCTTCTTGCAGCGGGGCTAGATGCGGTGAATATCAGTCTGGATACACTGATTCCGGAAAAATATCAGGAGATTACCGGATCAGATGAACTGGAAAGAGTCAGGAAATCCATTTTCATGGCAGAAAAAAGCGGGATCCGGGTAAAGATCAACACGGTCCTGCAAAAAGGAGTCAATGATGAGGAATGGAAAAGTCTGGCAGAGCTGGCGAAAAAGAACAAGCTGGATGTCCGGTTTATTGAATTGATGCCGATTGGACAGGGAAGAGCAGAGGATGGCATTTCCGGTGCCTGGGTGCTTGGAAAACTGAAAGAAGCTTATGGGATAGAAGGAGAGCTTTATCCGTTAGAGGGACGGTTTGGAAACGGACCTGCAGTATATTATCAACTGTCGGGCTTTCAGGGGAAAATCGGTCTGATCAGTGCAGTGCATGGAAAATTCTGTGACAGATGTAATCGGATCCGTATGACATCAACCGGAAAGTTAAAAGCGTGTCTGTGCTATGCAGATACGATCTCCGTTTTTGAGGCAGCAAGAAACGGATCGGAAGAAGAAATCCGTAAATGTCTGGAACAGGCGATCCGTGGAAAACCGAAGATGCATCATTTTGAGGAACAGAATTTTATTACAGAACAGAAAAATATGTCACAGATCGGAGGATAAACATAAAAATGGGAAGACTGAAGGGAATCTGCATCAGTGAAAAGAGAGGAACCGAAAAACATGAGGTTCGTGAAGCCATGGTCAAAGTGGACTGGGGGATTGAAGGAGATGCGCACGGTGGAAAATGGCATCGTCAGATCAGTCTGCTTTCCGATGAAAAGATTCAGGAATTTCGTGCAAAAGGGGCAGAAGTTGCGTATGGTGCATTTGGTGAAAATCTGATCGTGGAGGGATTTGATTTTCGCGCGCTTCCGGTTGGAACAAGATTTCATATCGGAGATGTGGTACTTGAGATGACACAGATTGGGAAAGAATGTCACAGTCACTGTCAGATTTATAAGAGAATGGGTGACTGCATTATGCCAAGAGAGGGTGTTTTTGCAGAAGTCGTCACCGGAGGTCATATCAAGGTAGGAGATGAAGTTGTCATGGAACAGGTGAAAAGTGACCGTCCATTTTCAGCGGCAGTTATTACTTTAAGTGATAAAGGGGCTGCCGGAGAACGGGAAGACAAAAGCGGACCTAAGATTGCCGAAATGCTGAAAGATGCCGGATATGATATCAAAGAAACGATTTTGTTACCGGATGAGCAGAAAAAACTGGAAAAAGAGCTGATCAGACTGGCTGATCAGAGGCAGCTTAATGCGATCTTCACCACCGGAGGAACCGGATTCTCGGAGCGGGACCGGACACCGGAGGCGACGGTAAATGTCTGTGACCGGATGGCAAACGGAATTGCAGAGGCAATCCGGAATTATTCGATGACGATCACAAAGCGTGCTATGTTTAGCAGAGCTGTATCAGGTATCCGGAAAAAAACGCTGATCATCAATCTTCCGGGAAGTCCCAAAGCAGTACAGGAAGCACTGGAATTTCTGCTTCCGGAGCTTGAACACGGACTTGGAATCCTCCGGGGAACAGAAGGCGAATGTGCCAGAAAATAAAGAGGTTAAAAAGCATGAGTGAATTTACACATTTTAACGAAAATGGCAATGCAGTGATGGTAGATGTGGGGGCAAAGGCTGAGACAAAAAGAGAAGCACTTGCATCCGGGGTGATCCGTATGTCGGAAGAATGCTTTCAGAAAGTAAAGGAAGGCAGCATGAAAAAAGGAGATGTTCTTGGCGTGGCAAGAATTGCCGGGATCATGGGTGCAAAAAAGACAGCAGAACTGATTCCGCTGTGTCATCTGTTAAACCTTACCAAAGTCGAGATTGATTTTGAATATCTGGAGGAAGAGCATGGGATCCGGGCAATCTGCCACACGGCTTGTACCGGCAGGACCGGTGTGGAAATGGAAGCACTGACCGGAGTAAATACCGCTCTTCTTACAATCTATGATATGTGCAAGGCGGTTGACCGGGGAATGGAGATCAGAGAAATCCATCTGCTTGAAAAGTCCGGTGGAAAAAGCGGGAAATGGGTACGTTAAACGTATTTTAATTTCTGGTAAAAAAAGTAAATATCTTCAACGATTAACAGTTGAAAAAACACGGCTGATGGTCTATAATAGGCTTTAGAAAACCTGGAATGTTCGAGACTTCCGTATTTTTGAACCTACAATACTTTAAACGGGATTCTTATATCTCTGTAATATGTCAGGCCCTCATTGCGCAGGGGAAGGCAGAAAAGCAGATGCGGTCGCCCACCTAGCGGAGTGCTAGGAGTCAAAAAACGGAAAACGGCATTTCGGGGGACTACAAAAGATAAAGGACAGTTGCGAGAGCAACTGTTTTTTTGGGTTTTCAAAGAAGTGAAAATGTGATAAACTATTTTGAAAAATGAAACTGCCGATAAGATAAATGGAGTTATTATATGATGAAAACGATAAACAAGATTCGGGAAATTACAGGGCAGGTGTCACAAAAGCATGTGGGAGCATACGCGGCTCAGTCTGCTTATTTTTTTGTGCTGAGTATGATCCCGATTATTTTGCTGCTTCTTGCAATCATACAATATACTCCGGTGACAAAAGCAGATGTTATGACTGCAGTGGTAAATTTGTTTCCGGAGACAAGTATGCAGGATTTTATGGTTGGCATTGTAAATGAAGTATATAACCAGTCGAAGACGGTCATTCCAATCACTGCAATCGTAGCACTGTGGTCAGCAGGCAAAGGAGTACTTGCAGTTAGTACCGGACTGAACTGTGCATATGAGCTTCGTGAAACACGAAATTATGTATTTTTAAGAATCCGGGCATCCATCTATACGATCCTGTTCATTGCAGCGATCGTGATGGCTCTGGTACTTTCTGTGTTTGGTAACAATATCAGTATTTTTATATATCACAAGATTCCGTTTCTTGCGGAGACGACGGATATGATCATGCGTTTGAGAACGGTGATTTCATTTGTTGCTATGACTGGAATTTCACTTTTGGTATATCACTTTTTGCCGAACCGGAAGCTTCCGTTCAGGGATCTGATTCTGGGATCTATTTTCTGCTCTCTGGGATGGCTGGTGATCTCGTTTGTTTTTTCAATGTATCTGACAATCTTCAAAGGATTTTCCGGTCTGTACGGAAGTATGACGGCGATCATTCTTGTGATGCTGTGGCTGTATTTCTGTATGTATGTGATGCTGCTGGGAGGGCTTATTAACTGTATCTGGGTAGATGCAAAGCGGGATATCCTGGAAAAGGATTAGTTCTGCAAAAAGCAGTATCCAGGTTCCGGAATATGATTTTGCGTAGATAAACGGTGAATCTATCAGATAAAACCGCTTGACATAAAAAAATCATATGTTACAATAATTAAGTATATGACATATCATAAAAGCAATGACCGTGTAAGTAGTGAACTGTTTTCCGACAGAGAAGGAGAATCCCCGGCTGTAAGTTCTCCCCGGTTCAGGCAGGAAACGAATTTCCCACGTGAGCTGCGTTTTTGAAAATAAAGTAGAAAACGACGTCCCTGCACGTTACGCAGTCCGAGTGCCTGTTATTCAAATAGCAGGAAACAGGGTGGTACCGCGATTTATCTCGTCCCTTTTTAGGGGCGATTTTTTTATATATTAGGAAAGTGTTCTTTCCTAATATATAAAAACGCTCCGCGAGGATGCGCACTGCGGCGTATAAGGAAGATGTCACAAGCGATCGCCGCAGGTGCCAGAATGTGCCAAGGCACATTCTTTTTTCTTCCACAGGAAATTTTATTTCCTGTTATAGTCGCAAATGAATAGCCAAAACAAGTTTTAAGGAGGATATCATGAAAGAAAGACTTGAGAGCATCAAACAGGAAGCTATTAAGCAAATCCAGGCTTCTGATGTACCGGAGAAATTAAATGATGTACGTGTCAAATTCCTTGGTAAAAAAGGAGAACTGACAGCCGTATTAAAAGGAATGAAAGATGTAGCTCCGGAAGAACGTCCGAAGGTAGGACAGCTTGTGAATGAGACAAGAGCTGCTATTGAAGAACTTCTTGATGAGACAAAGAAGAAAATGGATGCTGCAATCCGTGAAGAAAAATTAAAACAGGAAGTTATTGACGTAACACTTCCTTCCAAGAAAAATACAGTAGGTCATCGTCATCCGAATACGATCGCTCTGGAAGAAGTAGAGCGTATCTTCATCGGTATGGGATACGAAGTTGTGGAAGGACCGGAAGTAGAATATGACCTTTACAACTTTGAAAAACTGAATATTCCTGCAGATCATCCGGCGAAAGATGAACAGGATACATTCTATATCAACAAAGACATCGTGCTTCGTACCCAGACATCACCGGTTCAGGCACGTGTGATGGAACAGGGCAAGCTCCCGATCCGTATGATCGCACCGGGACGAGTATTCCGTTCTGACGAAGTGGATGCAACCCATTCACCATCCTTCCATCAGATCGAAGGACTGGTAATCGATAAAAATATTTCCTTTGCTGACTTAAAGGGAACTCTGGAAGTATTTGCAAAAGAACTTTTCGGACCAGATACCAAGACAAAATTCCGTCCGCATCATTTCCCATTTACAGAGCCAAGTGCAGAAGTAGACGTATCATGCTTCAAGTGTGGCGGAAAAGGCTGCCGTTTCTGTAAAGGATCAGGATGGATTGAAATCCTCGGCTGTGGTATGGTTCACCCACACGTACTCGAAATGTGCGGAATCGATCCGGAAGAATACACTGGATTTGCATTCGGAGTAGGACTTGAAAGGATCGCCCTTCTCAAATACGAGATCGACGACATGCGCCTCCTCTACGAGAACGATATCAGATTCTTAAAGCAATTCTAGTGAGCACACAATGAAAGGAAGCACGAGCGAAGCGAGTATTTACTTTCATGTGCGAACGGTACGACAAAATCAAAGAGCAGCGCGGAGAGCTGCGGCAGCATCGAAAGATGCTGGATTTTGGAGTCAGAATAAAAAGGAAGCACGAGCGAAGCGAGTATTTACTTTCATGTGCGAACGGTATGACAAAATCAAAGAGCAGCGCGGAGAGCTGCTGGATTTTGGAGTCTGAATAAGGGAAATTTATAAACAAATCAGAAGGAGATATAAAATGGATACTTCATTATCATGGATTAAAGCGTATGTTCCGGAACTTGACGTAACAGCGCAGGAATATACAGATGCAATGACTCTTTCCGGAACAAAGGTAGAAGGTTTTACAAAGCTGGATGCTGATCTGGATAAGATCGTAGTAGGACAGATTGAGAAAATTGAGAAACATCCGGACGCAGATAAACTGATCATCTGTCAGGTAAATGTAGGAACAGAGACCGTACAGATTGTTACAGGTGCTCCGAACGTAAAAGAAGGAGACAAGGTACCGGTTGTTCTGGATGGCGGACGCGTTGCGGGCGGACATGAGCCTGGACAGAGAGTAGAAGGCGGAATCAAGATCAAAAAAGGAAAACTCCGTGGAGTCGACAGCTACGGAATGATGTGTTCCATCGAAGAACTTGGTTCAGACAGAAATATGTACCCGGAAGCACCGGAATATGGAATCTACATTTTTGATGATGACGCAGTTGTCGGAGAAAGTGCAGTAAAGGCACTCGGACTGGATGATGTCGTATTTGAATACGAGATCACCTCCAACCGTGTAGACTGCTTCAGCGTGGTTGGTATCGCAAGAGAAGTTGCAGCTACATTCCACAAAGAATTCAAGCCACCGGTTGTAACATCAACCGGAAATGATGAAGATGTCAATGATTACATCAAAGTAAAAGTAGAAAATACAGACCTTTGCCCACGTTACTGTGCAAGAGTCGTAAAAAATATCAAGATCGGACCTTCACCGAAATGGATGCAGAGAAGACTTTCTTCCGTAGGAATCCGTCCGATCAACAACCTTGTTGATATCACAAACTATGTAATGGAAGAATACGGACAGCCAATGCATGCTTATGATCTGGATACCATCGCAGGTCATCAGATCATCGTCCGCAATGCCCAAAAAGGAGAAAAATTCGTAACACTGGATGGTCAGGAAAGAGAAATGGATGATTCTGTTCTGATGATCTGTGATGGCGAAAAAGCGGTAGGTATTGCCGGAATCATGGGTGGCGAAAATTCCATGATCACTGACAATGTACAAACCATGTTATTTGAAGCTGCATGCTTCGATGGAACCAACATCCGTAAATCCAGCAAGAAAGTCGGACTTCGTACTGATGCATCCGGTAAATTTGAAAAGGGACTGGATCCGAATAATGCAGAGGATGCAATCAACCGTGCCTGCCAGCTGATCGAAGAAATGGGAGCCGGTGAAGTTGTCGGAGGAATGGTTGATGTATACAGCAAGAAAAAAGAACCTGTACGTGTACCATTTGATGCCGACAAGATCAATGCACTTCTCGGAACAGACATCCCGGAAGAAGATATGATCAAATATTTTGAAAAGATCGACCTGGAATATGATGCAGAAGCAAAAGAAGTGATCGCACCAACCTTCCGTCATGACTTATTCCGTATCGCCGATCTTGCGGAAGAAGTAGCAAGATTCTACGGATATGATAATATCCCGACTACACTGCCTACAGGTGAAGCTACAACTGGTAAGCTTTCTTTTAAGCTTCGTGTGGAAGAAGTAGCAAGAAATATTGCAGAATTCTGTGGATTCAGCCAGGGAATGACTTATTCATTTGAAAGCCCGAAGGTATTTGACAAGCTCCTCCTCGACAAGGATGATCCGATGCGTCAGGCAATCCAGATCATGAACCCGCTTGGAGAAGATTACAGTGTCATGCGTACAACATCTCTGAATGGTATGCTGACATCTCTTGCAACAAACTACAACAGAAGAAATAAAAATGTCCGTCTGTACGAGCTTGGAAATATTTATCTTCCAAAGGCACTTCCACTGACAGAACTGCCGGACGAAAGAATGCAGTTTACACTTGGAATGTACGGAGATGGAGACTTCTTCAGTATGAAAGGTGTTGTAGAAGAGTTCTTTGAAAAAGTCGGACTTCATAAGAAAGAAACTTATGATCCAAATGCAGGAAAGAACTTCCTTCATCCGGGACGTCAGGCAAACATCGTTTACGATGGAAAGGTTGTCGGCTACATGGGTGAGGTTCATCCGGAAGTTGCTGATATCTATGGAATCGGTGAAAGAGCATACGTTGCTGTCATCGATATGCCACAGATCACAGATCTTGCAACATTTGACAGAAAATACGAAGGAATTGCAAAATACCCGGCAGTCAGCCGTGATATCAGTATGGTAATGCCAAAATCCATCCTGGTAGGACAGGTTGAAGAAGTGATCGAGAACAAGGGTGGCGCTTATCTGGAAAGTTATAAGCTGTTCGATATTTATGAAGGCGCTCAGATCAAGGCAGGCTTCAAGTCTGTTGCTTACTCTATCACATTCCGTGCAAAAGATAAGACTCTGGAAGAAGCTGACATTTCAGCTGCTATGAACCGTATCTTAAAGGCACTGGAGGAAATGGGTATCGAGCTTCGTAAGTAGGTGAAAAGAGGTCAAAAGAATGAAACGACAGGATTTTTATTTTGATTTACCGGAAGAGCTGATCGCGCAGGATCCGCTTGAAGACAGATCCAGTTCCAGACTGCTTGTTCTTGATAAAAAAACCGGTGCAACCAGTCATCACATTTTCCGTGAGATCAAAGATTATCTCAAACCGGGAGACTGCCTTGTGATCAATGATACCAAGGTCATCCCGGCAAGACTGATCGGTGAAAAAGAAGGAACCGGCGGAAAAGTCGAAGTTCTTCTTTTGAAACGAAAAGGAAATGATGTCTGGGAAACACTTGTAAAACCAGGAAAGAAGATGAAACCCGGAGCAAGAGTCAGCTTCGGGGACGGTCTTCTGAAAGGGGAAGTTCTGGAGGTTGTAGAGGAAGGAAACCGTCTGATCCATTTTGAATACGAAGGAATTTTTGAAGAGATTCTGGATCAGCTTGGACAGATGCCGCTTCCGCCTTACATCACCCATCAGCTGGAGGACAAGAATCGTTACCAGACCGTGTATGCAAAACATTCCGGATCTGCGGCTGCTCCGACGGCAGGATTGCATTTTACACCGGAGCTTCTGGAAGAAATCAAAGCAGAAGGTGTGGAGATTGCGCATGTAACGCTTCATGTCGGACTTGGAACTTTCCGTCCGGTAAAAGCGGATGATATTCTGGATCACCATATGCATTCGGAATTCTACCGGATCGAGGCATCTGAGGCAGAAAAGATCAACCGTGCAAAAGAGAGCGGACACCGGGTGATCTGCGTCGGAACGACAAGCTGCCGGACCGTAGAATCTGCGGCTGATGAAAACGGAAAGTTAAAAGAGTGCAGTGGATGGACAGAGATTTTCATCTATCCGGGCTATAAATTCAAGGTACTGGACTGCCTGATCACGAACTTCCATTTACCGGAGTCAACGCTGATCATGCTGGTAAGTGCGCTTGCCGGAAGAGAGCATGTGCTTGCGGCATATGAAGAAGCAGTTAAAGAGAGATATCGATTCTTCAGCTTTGGAGATGCAATGATGATTTTGTAGAGTGATTCACTACAAAATAGCGATACAACAGAATACGGAGATATGAAGAAAGCCAGGGGCGATTAAACCTCTGGCTTTTCTTTGTAAATGAACGTGTGAGATAATCCATTGCGGAATGTGATAGAGTGAATAGCTCCGTCCTTGAAAACGATGTTGTCTATGATGCTGCTGAGAAAAGAATCAAGGACCTCCGGAGAAACGGTAGCACTCAGTGATTGAAAGCTGACGTAGTTTCGGTCAGTGAGCTTCTGGGAGAGAATGAAGTTGCTTGCCTTGGCGATAAATTCATCGTCAGTGATAGACTGTTGCAGGCTGTCTTCTGATGCCAGGAATGCCAGCTTGTCCTCGACTTCTTCCAGAGCGTCCGAAAGCTGAATCTTCTGAGTAAGGTATTCGGATTCAGACATGGCTTTTTCGGAATAGAGGAAAAGTTTGTTCAGACGGTCAATAGCTCTTTCCAGACGGACCTTTTCCTTTTTGAGCTTTGATAGTTGCAACGGAGGCTCAGAGTCGGTTTTGATTTTGACGTCTTTTCCGAAGACCTCTCCCTTGACGGTGCCGGTGCGGAGCGTATGAAACAGATCCTGCAATCCGTCCGGGGCAATGGCGACCACCGGGGAGAAGGTATCGCCGGAGAGTAGCTGCTGTTCCAGTTCCTGTATGCTCGTTTCCGGAGAGAATGCCTTTTGAGCGTTGAGCATATTGAGAATGTAGTTGAAGACAAACTCGCCAACGATTGGGTCCGAGGTAGATTTTCCGGTACACCACAGCTTGCTTTTCTTGTGCGTAGGGCAGAAGTAGAGAGAATAGCGTCTGCCGGTAGTTTTCTTTACGGTGGAAATGGAACTGGTCATAGGCTGACCGCAATTTCCACAGATAAGCAGGCCGGAGAAAATGTGGGTGTATTTGCTTTTGCCACTCTTGCGGAATGATTTGAGCCTGCGGTTGGATTCCAGGAGTGCGAGGATACGTTCTTTCTGTTCCCGGCTTACGATGGCCAGGTGGTGGTCTTTTACGGTAATCCATTCGGATTTATCCTTAGGACGTTGCCGGTCCCCTTCCTTAAGGCGGTTGTACTGGTAATCGCCGCAGTAGAATACGCTGCGAAGAATAATATCCAGAGAGACAGGAGACCAGTCATTACCGGCACGAGTCCGGTAGCCATGTTCGTTCAGATACCGGGCCAGGTAAACCAGGGAGCGGAGTTCTTCGTATTTGTCATGAATCAGATGGGCGATGTTGTACTCGTCGGAGTTGAAGCTGAAAGCCTGTTCCTCCGGGTCATAATCGTAGCCGTAAGGAATACGTCCGCCGTTCCACTGCCCGTTGCTGGCTCTGGAAATCATAGTGGCAGTGACACGTTCCGAGGTCATGTTACGCTCCAACTCCGCAAAGACAAGGATAATTTTGAGCATCGCTTCTCCCATAGCCGTACTGGTGTCGAATTGCTCGTTTTTCGAGACAAAGGTAACGCCCAGGTTTTTAAGCTCCTGGTACATCTCTGCAAAGTCCAGAAGGTTTCTGGAGATGCGGTCAATCTTCCAGACCAGCAGATGCGTGTACGTGCCGGTCCGAAGCTGAGACATCATTTTCTGAAATTCTGGCCGGATGGTATTTTTGCCAGAGTACCCGGCATCCTCGAAGATTGTCACATCGTCAGTGTTCAGTATCAGCTTGGCGTAGGCAATCAAATCTTGACGCTGCATAGGCAGAGAGTCCCTGTCGATCTGATGCAGTGTAGAGACTCGTATGTAGATAGCCACTTTTGCGTGAGTGGCAGCACTGTTTGAAATCATATTTTTCCTCCAAAAATACGCCGTCCCATTACAGAACGGCGCATGTTCATTTCTACGCCCTTTTAGTCGGGCAATTCAATATTACATCCCTTAATCCGGCAAAATCCGTTATGTAAGGTTTTAGAGCTTTCAGCGAATTAAGAGAAATATTTTTCTGGTTGGGCTTTTGCTCGTTGAGCACGTAGGTGGGTAGCACGTAGAACTCCCAGTATTCCAGGGCAAGCGGCGAGACGTCTTTTGTCAGTGCTTTGTAAAGGCAAAAAACGTAGAGGTCAGAATGACGCTTGACGTCCGGAGAATATCCGGCTTTCGGGTCCCAGGCTCTGTGAGGGGCTATGCTGAACTGTATATGCTCGTGGTATGCTTCATCCCAGGATTGGAGATAAGAAGCAGATTTAACCTCGATTCGCTGTCCGGCAGGACTGGTCAAATCAAAGGGGAGCCAATCAGTTCGCATTTTCGAATCGGGGGGGGGTAATAACGCACTGTATACTATGTATTCTGCAAGTACGCCCCGGTCTGTATTGTTGAGCAGATCACTGTAAGCCCAGGACCAGAAATCTACTACCGACAACCCGGTGTCTTCCCCATGAAAAGTAAATTTGTTATTGGATGTTAATTGCTCCATGTAGGAACCCTCCCTTCGCAGAGAGAGGTTATGCCATGGATGTTGCCGTCAAGAGCGAAAACCAACGCCCGGCGGCAGTCAATGTCTGTCAGAGTGTCAGAATAGGTATGGATCAACGGCAGAAACTCACGAACAGAAAGCGAGAGCTTCTTCCGTAGGTGCGCTATTTTGTTGATGGTTCCGACAGACAGCAATGCAGGCCCTTCTTCCAGAGAAGAACAGAAGGAAGAGAGATAGAGCAGTAGAGCCGCAGCATCGCAATTCAGTTGTTCTTCGGTCCGGGCCAGAAAAAAGTATTTCTTTGAATCCATAAGCCCTCCTGTCCGGTATCATCTGAAACGACGATACCAATCTAAACGGATAATCTTTTTTCACCGTCAAGGTATTTCTTGCTTTCCTCAAGAGCTTTGAGGTAGCCTTTCATTTCCCCTTTAAATTCATAACGCTTTTCTGTTGGCAGAGCCTTGTAAATACTCAGCAGCTCTTTTTCATCATCGGTGTAGGTCTCAGCCTGTGCGTCAGTGTAAGCAGATTCTTTTCCGGTCAGAATGTAGTCGGTAGAGACATGCAGAAACCGGGCGATGTCTGCAATGTATTTAGCTGGCGGCAGAGTGTTCCTAGCCTTCCAGGTAGAGTAGGAAGACTGGTTAATGCCAAGAAATTTGCACAGTGCATAAGGCGTTTGCTCCCTCTGTTCGAGAACTGTTTCGATTCTGTCGATTGCTTCCATGTAGCACCTCCGTAAAATAATTCGAGAAATCGAAGAAAAACTCTTTACAAATTCGAGTTTTCGAGCTACAATACAATCACAAGCTACAAATGATTCGCAAATGGGAAGTGCTAAATCACATAAGTAGTTTGTGATTGCGTATGTAGTGTACGTTTGTACCGTTAAATTGTATCATTTTACTTCGAGAAAGTAAACTACATATGCAAAAATCCATCAGAAAGGAGGAAAAACATAATGCAGGGCAATATCACTGACTGGGGCAAGGAAGTTAAGAAGGGGCTGATTGAACGTGGCTGGTCTATCAACGATTTGGCTGAGAGAATCGGCAAGTCAAGAACCAGGGTATCCGGAGTTGTGAATGGCCGGATTTACTCGGATTCGATTGCAAGTGCAATCAGTGACCTTCTCAACATCGAAAAGGCATCAGTGTCCATGAAAGAAGCAACCAGAGATTGGTGTATGGATGCAAGAAAAGCCATGATTGACCTGGATATGAACACAGGGGAGCTGGCTGAGAAGACTGGTTACTCTACACAATATCTGAATGCAATTATCTGTGGCAGATGCTATTCGCCACCGGTTATGAAAGTGATAAGCGGTGCACTCGGAATCCAGGAATATCAAGGGAAACAGGATTCCTCTAAGGACAGTTAAATTGTAACAGGAAAGATGGTGTGAAGAAATGGGAAGAGGCCCTACGAAAAGCAATGAAAATGTATATTTTGTTGCCAGAAAAAAGGCGGCAATGTACAACGAAAGGCTATACTCCAGAGAAGGTGCGGCTGAGCTGCTTGGTATATCTGTTTCGACACTCGCAGACTATGAGCTTG
>PPYE01661638.1_pt1 | contig 138668 bp, 125 predicted proteins | sample 1559881 | NCBI WGS metagenome assembly PPYE01 (sample SAMN08240022, study PRJNA423297) | Human gut metagenome, whole genome shotgun sequencing project.
CCTGGATTCTGTCTACGCCGCTTCTGTCAGCTAACTAATTTTTACCGTGCGGGTGTCCAACTTGCACTTGCAATTTGCGGTTGCTTTTTTTCACTGGCAAAGCGGAAAATCCCTTTGTAGGGAGACTCATGCTTCGCTTTTTCTTTCTTCATATCGTTTCACCTGGCTTTCTTTTGAGGAATATATTCTTTCAAATACATAATTAGTGTATCAGAATGCTTCCCGCTTTTGTAACCGAATCCGACAATTCCATACCCCTATCCGGCGGATCATCCTCACACCTTGATTTTTTCCATGCACTATGGTAAAATTATGATTGGTTAGTTACTGCTAACTTGCTAAGATGAAAGGGGGCGCACATGGTATGCCTTCAACTATACATACACCGATTTGCATACAACACGATCTTCCAATTTCAGAGAGTGTATTGGAAAAAGCGTTTACTTCAAATGATAAGTATCCGGGACACTGCAACAAAGTTACAAATCAACGGGTTGATATGCAGGAACTGTCGCCGGGGCTGTTTTTTCTCCACTCGGAGATGACATTTGACCGAGGGACAGAACTGCGTGAAGAATACCCTGAAAGCGGAGTTTTTCAGCTCTCCTTTTGCCTGAATGGTTGTATGGAATGGGATTTTGATGCAGGAAAAGATGGGCATTATGAGATTTCACCTACAGAGTGTAGCCTCCAGTGTGGGCGTTTTTCCAGGTGCTCCAGCTACTATAAGCCGGGAGAAACATATCGCACCCTTGGCATTGTCATGGAAAGAAATCGGTTTGCAGAATTGACAGAACAGTTGGAAACTGTCCATTTGATTTGCCCGGAACAGAAAATCTGTTCCCATGTGTTTCCTACTACATCCGAGATTCGATTGGTGCTGCAACATCTTGTCGATTGCCCTCCGGAGCGGAAACTGAGGAAAATATACTTGGAAGGGAAAGTTTTGGAACTTTTGTCCCTGTTCTGCGATGAAGTCGTTGGGAAACAGAGTGGGGATAAAGAAATCTCAAGAGAAGATTATCGTTGCCTACAGAAAGCAAGGGAAATGATCGACCATCATTTTCTCCATCCCCTTACCATCCAGCAGATCGCCCAGGAGTGTTTTTTAAGCGAAACGAAGTTAAAGCAGGGCTTCAAAACCTGTTTCAACTGCACCGTCTATGAATATATCGTGGAGAAACGTATGGAGATGGCTTACAGGCTTTTGCAGAAAGAGAAGTATAAGGTGAAAGACGTTGTATGGATGGTAGGTTACAGCAATACAAGTCACTTCATAGAGGCGTTTAGGAAAAGATATGGAATTACTCCCGGAGAAATATAGTTATAAAGTGATGGGAATTATTATGGCTACGTTTATTGATAAATCAGATTTACATGATGTTTCTATGTATTTGAAAAAAGCGTTTATCATTTATTATCAAAAGTATCTTTTATTAGAAATCTGAGCAATCGCATTGCATTATTCGCCATAAATTAAACGGAATAATATGCCACCGAGTTGCTGGCGTCTACCCAATTTCAGTCTAAAAAACTATCTAAGTTATGAATATGTACCCAGCCGCCTGCGCGGCTGGGCTTCTTCTTTTTTAGGTTGTTAAAAATCCGGGCAGCCATAGCCCAGCACCTCATAATGTCCCACGGGGTAGCTGTTCTGCCGGACGGAATCGCCGGAGTTGCCTTCAATGGTGTAAACGCGCCCGTTCTCCACCTTCTCCACAATCCCGGTATGGTCGGAAAGCCCGTCCTGCCCGTTCTCATCATCCCAGTCAAAGAAGATAATCATGCCGGGGGCCGGTTCGGCGGAGCCGTCCATCCATTGGCCCCTGTCCTTGAACCACTGGACACCGTTGACGCACCCGGCATATTGGGGGATTACGCCGGTATCAATATAGCCGCACTCGTTGGCGCACCAGCTCACAAAGCAGGCGCACCATTCCACGCGGCTGGAAAAACCATACCAGCTCCAGTACGGCTCGCCGCCCACGTTCCCCACCTGGGAGAGCGCCACGGAGACGATGGCCCCGTCCTCGGTGTAAATGCCGTAGAGGACGGCGCTCCACAGGCTGCGGTTTTCCTCGGCCAAAAGCTCGGCAAGCTGCTCCATCTCCCAGAAAATATCCGTGAGGATGGCTTTCTTGCTGTCGTCCATGGTGGCCACCTCCTGGGGGTTATCCGGGTCGGTGGTGGTCTTGACGGCATAGACGGCAAGCACATCCGGCCAGACGGCGCGGGAGCCGGACATCCGTCTGCGGCATTGACCAGCGAGTGAGGGACCGTCGGGGCCTCAAACTGTGCAGCGTTGAACAGTTCAACATTGCTGGTTTTACCGGCAGCATCGGTTGCCGTCGTGCTGATATGGCCGCCGGTGATCTGCGTGTTGCTCAGAGTATGCCGTCCCAACTGCGGCATATAGTTACCGAGACTGCGGTTCGCAATATCGCCGCCAATGCTGCCCGACACACTGTCAGGGCGTGTAGCTACAGAGGAGATGGAATCGCCGGTCAAGGTGGCGCCGTTGCGCGCAGCAATACCGCCAAATGCACGTCCGACAAAGCCAACACTGCCGCCCAACCCCATTCGACTGCCGCCTTCCACTACCGCATCGCGCACATAGCTGTTCGGCTTGAAACGGTTAGCGAACCCAGCTGCAAAACCGGTAGCTGTAGCCGTTCCGGCTGCAGAGGTATTCCGGAAAACACTGCCTGCGCTGCTGGCGCTACCGGCGAATCCGGTAAGCACCCGGGCGGCCATCAGCATTTCCATGCCCATGCTGGAACCGGTCTGTGCTACGTTCAGGCCAATGGAGGCCAAGTAGCTGTCAAATCTTTGCGCCGTCTTCAAAAACGCTAATGCGCAGAAGAACCAGAGAAAAATCGAACCATGTCCGGTCGAAACCGCACCGCCGTTTCCAATATACTGGCCCACAGACGAGCTGAAGGCTCGCAGAAACCATACATTCATGACAAGTAACAGGAGCTGCGAGCCGACCATACGGCACCAGCTCTTGAATACCTGGTTGGTTTCTTTGGAGCCACCCATGGCGAAGGCGAGAGGGCTGGTGTAGCAAAGCACACCGACCACGATATACCGTTCTACGGTTTCAAGCAGCAGTTTGAAATAGTTCCAGCCAATCGAAATAAGCAGAATCAGCAGCAGAATTGGAGCAATAACGGTTACTGTCGATGCGATTGTCAGCAAACCATTGCTGAGCGTCTCCTCAAGGCCAGCAAAAGTAAAATCCTCGCTGGTCATGCTGAGATCCAAGAGCGCTGTATATGGAGCGCGCGCAATGTCCAATGCCACCATAAATATCGGTCTTGCATACCCGATAAGCAGGGCAAAAATAGAGCTGCGTGCGATTAGATGCAGCGGGTGTTCCGCCTCGGTGATGGGACCTCCAAACGTCCGAAACAGCTGCCAGACTGTAATCAGAAAAAGAATCGCCCACGCCATATACTGCATGACCGTGTATGCCACCGTGATGAAGGGGAAGTATTCCTCCATAACGGTCATATCGGCACCTAAAGCGTTCAGGAACAGCCCAGATACAGCGTCCATCAGCGAAGAGGCAATGCTGGAGATCCAGGTGATGATCCCTTCAAAAATCCAGTCTAACATGCTGGTTCACTCCTTGCTTTCTCTTCCATGGCTCTCCGTCAGGGCGTATACTGGCCGCCAGAGATCAGCGGCTGCAGGTAAGCAACGATGAAGCCCAGCGAGTTCAGTACGATCCAGGTGATAACAATGCGCTTGAGCCAACCCGTGGCTTCGTCAACAGCCCGCTGATTCCGCGAAACCATACGGATAATCAGTGCGATAGATGCCACTGTAACGGCTACGATCGTGCTGATGGCTACCAGCTCGCCATAGACATCTTGCATGATCGTGGAGAAGCGGCTCCAGATATTCTCACCACCGGTCGCAACATCTTCCGCGAATACCGGCTGTGCGGTAAGCATCGTCATGTAGAGGATGCCAGCAGTGGCGCAAAAAAGCGGCTGCAAGCGCTTTTTGCACAGTGAATAGAGTTTTTGCATTGATTTGTCCTCCTGTTTTTCGATAAAAAATGCCGCTTCCAAAGCTTTGTGCTTCAAAAGCGGCGTTTTCGTTTTGTCCTACTTTGGGACAATATCAGTATACCTTTTTCGCTTTTACATGTCATCGGCGCCCACCTTGCCAATTTTGTGCCTTTTTCTTTGCCATCACATTTTCATCAAAGGCTTTCAAGCAATGTGAGAATTTCAAGCCAGGAATCAACCTCGTTGGAAGGAGCGGACCACAAACGAATTGACAGAATGGTGATGGCCTGCTGACGAAGCCGGTAATAGTGACGTGAGGAGATGTCAAGCCGGTACAGCAGGTCAGCATGGCTCAGTTTTTCGGGGGCCAGGTAGGTTTGGTAGATGAGTTCATACATTTTGGGGCCATTGTCAGGCTTTCGTTTCAGAACGGTCAGAGCCTCGTTGACCCGATCCAGCAACAAACGGGACTTTTTTACGCTTTCCAGACGACTCTCCAGTTTGCGGTTCCCAAGACCCATTTCCAGATCCATCTTTCCGAGCAGAGAGTCCAGATCCCCCAGCGGGTGATCCAGTTCCGCAGCAATCGTATCGGGGAAACATTCCAGCGCCCATGCGATATTCCGGTATTGTTCCAGGAGCAGCCTTGTGTTGTGATACATACGGCGCTGCTTTTCCTGCTGGGCTTGTCGAATCCGTTCGTCCTTGATCTGATCGTTTCCCAGAATTCCTCGCTGTGTCAAAATCCGGATGAAAGCATCGGACTTTTCTTGTATCTGCTGTTCTTCTTGTTCGTATAATGCCTTTTCGGCAATCGGTTGTTTGGCCACGATAATCCTCCTTATCTTGTCGATCGTTGAAAAACGATTCAGGTGCTTTCGATAAAACTTCACACTCACTGCAGTCAAACATACAATTCTTGCAATTCCAACACAGAGAAAAATACGCGTATTTAATAGAGTGCGAAACTGCAACGCGAGCAATTTCATCCTGTGCTGGGACGCAGCTCGGTTCACCGCTTAGTTGTCTGCTATACCACAAAACCATCTTGCAAAGACGGGCATGGTCTGTGCCAGAAATGTGCGTATTCTGCCCCATAATGCGTATTTTGGTCAAAATGCGTTCAACATCGGCCTGTTTCGGCAATTCAGAATAGGGTTCGGTCGGATACAGGGAATTGAATACCAGGCACCCAAAGGCGCCGGGGAGACGGTAAAGAGGAAAGGCACCCTCATGTTTTCTGAAAAACCTCCAGACCTTAGTCCGTTCCCAGCCCCAGCGTTGACCGAGGTATTCAAGTGTCAGAACTGCTCCGTATTCACCAAACTGAACTGTCGGCGCTAAAAAAGAAAACGCATTGCGTGAATCCTGCCATGTTGTGTGGCACCATAGATCCAGCAATGCGTCTGCTTCTTCAAATTTGTAGTTATGCTTGACAAGCCTCTGTGTGATATTGCGCGGGAGGCAGAGGAAACCATACCCATCTGTGGCATATACTGTTCCGGCTGAGCATCCCTGGCCGGAGCAGCTGATGACCCAGTCGCAGATCTGGTAATCCAATCGTTTGGTCTTCTGATCCAGGCTATACTTTATATAACCGAGCGATTGTAGTTGATCCATAATCTGAAGTGCCTGTGCACGGCGGCGAACTCCGAGGATGCTTTTTAGGCCGACGATTCCGCCAGACCACATACCAGGCACAACTTCATTGTGATAGCCACAATAATATGCCGTGCCTTTTCTGAATGCTGCCCGAGCCGCGAGTCTGCTCCAATAACCCAATACGCCCTTGCCCTGAGGAAGTTGGGCTCTGGGAAGCTTGACCCAACGATATTTGAGCAGGCACTTCATGTCATGGTTCCTCCTGATTGCAGGTTTGGTGTGATGATCTTTGGAACGGTGTGTTTAGATGCGGACTCTTAACCCCTCCAGGTTACTTGTTTTTATGCCGACCAGATACCAGGCTCTCCCTAGTTCAATTCGGGTGGGTATCCACCGGCGACCAATCAGAACGTCGAAAGTCGTGCCGCAGTGCAGGCCTCCATAATAGTTCTCCAATCCGAAGCGAATATCCATGCGCTCATTCTCGCGATCATAAACTAAAACTCCGCTTTTCATAAGGTTCTCCTTTCCTCTCGTTGAAAAAAGCACACTGGAAAGATACCCAGTGTGCTTTTTAACAACAAAGACCGCTACTCACAAATGTGAATAGCGGCCTTTTGATTTACCTATTCGGCGCTTCTCTTTGGCGTAAGATTGGCGTAAGTGTGGCGTAAGTTAGACTATCCAACCCTGAAAAATGGCCTATTTACAGGCTTTTTTTGTGTTGCTCAGTACATGCCGCCCATGTCGCCGCCGGCAGGAGCAGCCGGAGCCGGCGGTTCCGGCAGATCGGCAACCAGGCTCTCGGTGGTCAGGACCATGGAAGCAACGCTGGAAGCATTCTCCAGAGCGGAACGGGTGACCTTGGTCGGGTCAACGATGCCGGCCTCGATCATGTCTTCCACATACTCTTCCTTCTGGGCATCGTAGCCGTAGTTGGGCTTACCAGCCTGCAGGATGTTGTTGATGATGACGCTGCCTTCCAGACCAGCGTTGGCCGCGATCTGACGGACAGGCGCTTCCAGAGCCTTACGGACGATCTTGGCGCCGGTGCGCTCGTCGCCTTCCAGCTCGGTGATCAGCTTGTCAACAGCGGGGATGGCGTTCAGGGTGGCAGTGCCGCCGCCGGCAACAATGCCTTCCTCCACAGCCGCCTTGGTGGCGTTCAGGGCATCCTCGATGCGCAGCTTCTTATCCTTCATTTCCACTTCAGTGGAAGCGCCGACCTTGATGACGGCCACACCGCCGGCCAGCTTGGCCAGACGTTCCTGCAGCTTCTCGCGGTCGAAGTCGGAGGTAGCCGTGGTGATCTGGCTGCGGATCTGGGCCACGCGGTCCGCGATCTGCTGCTTGTCGCCGTTGCCGCCGACGATGGTGGTGACTTCCTTGGTCACCTTGACCTGGCGGGCAGAGCCCAGCATGGCCAGAGTGGCGTCCTTCAGCTCATAGCCCAGGTCGCTGCTGATAACGGTACCGCCGGTCAGGATGGCGATATCCTGCAGCATCTCCTTGCGGCGATCGCCGAAGCCGGGAGCCTTGACGGCAACCACGTTCAGGCCGCCGCGCAGACGGTTGATGATCAGGTTAGACAGCGCGTCGCCTTCCACATCCTCAGCGATGATCAGCAGCTTGCGGCCGGACTGGATGACCTGTTCCAGCAGAGGAACGATATCCTGGAAGACGCTGATCTTCTTATCGGTGATCAGGACGCTGGCGTCGTCAAAGACGGCTTCCATCTTCTCGGTATCGGTGACCATATACGGAGTGATGTAGCCGCGGTCGAACTGCATGCCTTCCACGACCTCGGTGTAGGTCTCGGCAGTGGTCTTGTTCTCCTCGATGGTGATGACACCGTCGGCGGTGACCTTCTCCATGGCATCGGCAATCAGCTGGCCGATCTCGGCGTCACCGGCAGAAACGGTGCCGACACGGGCGATATCCTTGGTGCCGTTGACCTTCTGGCTGTGAGCCTTGACGGCTTCCACAGCGGCGCCGATGGCCTTCTGCATACCGCGCTTGATATCCATGGGGTTGGCACCGGCGGTAACGTTCTTCATGCCTTCGGTGACCAGAGCCTGTGCCAGGACAGTGGCGGTGGTGGTGCCGTCGCCGGCAGCATCGTTGGTCTTGGTGGCAACTTCGCGGACCAGCTGGGCGCCCATGTTCTCAAACGGGTCCTTCAGCTCAATTTCCTTGGCGATGGTGACACCGTCGTTGGTGATCAGCGGGCTGCCGAACTTCTTGCCCAGCACCACATTGCGGCCCTTGGGGCCCAGGGTGATCTTGACGGTATCGGCCAGCTGGTCGATGCCGGCGCAAAGAGCTTTACGGGCTTCTTCGCCCTGTTTAATCTGTTTAGCCATAGTATATCTCTCCTTACCTTATGCAGCGTGATTATTCCACAATGGCCAGAATGTCGCTCTGGCGGACGATGGTGCACTCTTCACCATCGACCTTGACCTCAGTGCCGGAGTACTTGCTGGTCAGAACCTTGTCGCCAACCTTGACGATCATTTCCACTTCCTTGCCGTCCACATTGCCGCCCGGGCCAACAGCCAGGACTTCAGCAACCTGGGGCTTTTCCTTGGCGGAACCGGTCAGGATCAGGCCGCCCTTGGTGGTTTCTTCTTCTTCGACCAGCTTGATGACAACCCGGTCTGCCAGAGGTTTGATTTTCATGGTGAAATATCCTCCTTATAATTAACTGTCTTAGTTCAGGTTTTGTTTTAGCACTCATTTATCTTGAGTGCTAAATACATTGTAGTCACTTGCCCGTCAAAAATCAAGTGTCCGAAGTATAAAATTTTTGTGAACAGATATTTTTATCGGAACATCGTTGTATTATTTTTGAGAACTTCTGTTCTTTTTTCTTTCGTTTCCTTTTTGAAAAGGAAACGGGCCGTCATCCCCTGTTTTAGCAGTCCGACGGCAGGCAAATCAAGAGCCGTTCAGGGCCGCCGGTCCGGCCGTACAAAAGGCGGTTCGATCTTTTCTTCCAGCAGCAGGTGATAACATTCCGGGCGCCGGTAGGCGTTGCCGTGTACCTCCCGCCGCCGATAGTCACGCAGCATTTCCATATCAAAATCCGCCACAAAGATTCCCGGCTTTTCCTCCGCTTCCAAAATACAGGTATCCCGTGACCCGGAAAGTCCCGGCAGATACGCCACACCGTCAAAAGCCGAAGAATGACCGTTGCAGTCGGGATGTCCGGCGGGATAGTTGCAGGTGGCAAGGCCCATCATATTTTCATAGGCGCGGGCGCGCAGCTGCGCCAGACGGTTGAGTTCCATGGGGCAGGCGTTGGGCACCAGAACGATCTCCGCCCCTTGCAGCATCAGAACGCGGGCGCTTTCGGGGAATTCACGGTCGTAGCAGATCATGGCCCCAATCCGCACAGTTCCGGCTGCCGTATCCAGGTCCGCCGCACGGAATTCCTCTCCCCGGCCCAGGCATGCCTCCTCCCCAAAATCGCAGGTATGCACCTTGGCATATTGCAAGACAAGGTCGCCGTGCCGGTCATACACAAACAGGGAATTTTTCGGCCGTGGGTCGGCCTGTTCCAGACAGGTGACCCCTATGGCCATCTCCAGCTCCCGGGCGCAGGCGGCAAAAGCCCCCAGAAAGGGATGCCCGACCGGCAGAGCGCTTGCCCGGAGCAATGCTTCCTCCTGCGGAATCGTATATCCTGTGCTCCACATTTCCGGAAACAAAGCCAGGTCCGCCCCCAGGGATTTGGCACGATGGCAGGCATCCAGACCAATTTTCTGCGTTTCCTCCCGTGTGTTTCCGGGGTGAAGCTGCAGCAGAGCCACGCGAAAATGGGACATGATTCTTCCTCCTTTGCCGGAATACAAAAGCGGCGGTCCGCAACAAGGGCAGACCGCCGCCGGAAATCAGGTCAGCGAAAGATTCTGGTTCTTGTAGCGCTTGCGCACCGCACCGTAATCCAGATGCGGTTTGCCGCCGTTGACGGTATCCTCGTCGATGGTGACCCGGATGATGGTGGGGTCGGAGGGGATATCGTACATGATGGGAATCAGCAGTTCCTCCACCACGCTGCGAAGGCCGCGGGCACCGCTCTTGCGCTCGATGGTCTTTTTGGCGATGGCGTGCAGTGCCGCGTCGGTAAAGACCAGTTCGGCGTTGTCCAGGCCCAGCAGTTCCTTATACTGGCGGACGATGCTGTTCTTGGGCTCGGTGAGCACCCGGACCAGGGATTCCTCGTCCAGGGGATCCAGCACAGTGACCACCGGCAGACGGCCGATGAGTTCGGGGATCAGACCGAACTTGACCAGATCGTCCGGTTCCACCTTGCGCAGCAGTTTCTGGCGGGTCTCATCCTGATCCAGATTGGTGCGCAGCTGGCTGCCAAAACCCAGGGAAGATGTATCGGTACGCTTCTGGATAAGCTTTTCCAGCCCGTCGAAAGCGCCACCGCAGATAAACAGGATGTTTTTGGTGTTGATCTGGATGAACTCCTGCTGCGGGTGCTTGCGGCCGCCCTGGGGCGGCACATTGCTGACGGTGCCTTCCAGGATCTTCAGCAGTGCCTGCTGTACGCCTTCACCGCCCACATCGCGGGTGATGGAGGGGTTTTCGCTCTTGCGGGTGATCTTGTCGATCTCATCCACATAGATGATGCCTACCTCAGCCTTAGGGATGTCAAAATCCGCTGCCTGGATCAGCTTGAGCAGGATGTTTTCCACGTCCTCACCCACATAGCCGGCCTCAGTCAGGGTGGTGGCATCGGCGATGGCAAAAGGCACACCCAGCATCTTGGCCAGGGTCTGCGCCAGCAGCGTCTTGCCGGTACCGGAGGGGCCCAGCATCAGGACGTTGGACTTCTGCAGTTCCACGTCGCTTTCCTGGCCGGACAGAATCCGCTTATAATGGTTGTACACCGAGACAGCCAGAACCTTCTTGGTTTCATCCTGCCCGATGACGTACTGGTCCAGGCCGGCCTTGATCTCGGCCGGAGTCAGGATATTGATATCCTGCAGCGGGTCGATGGCATGGCGCGGCCGAGCGGTGGCTGCGCGGCGCTGAGCCGTAGCACGGGGCGGCGGCGGAGTCTCTTCGTCCTTATACAGGGCGTTGTAGCACATATCAATGCAGTCTTTGCAGATATTGACGCCGGGACCAATAATCAGCTGTTCCACCTGCTTTTGCGAACGGCCGCAGAAGCTGCAGATCAGTTCGCGTTCCTTTCCGTCTTTTCCGGAAATCGAATTTGCCATTTCCTTCCCCCGTGGTTAATGTTTGGAGATGATTTCATCAATCAGGCCGTATTCCTTGGCCTGCTGTGCGGTCATATAGTTGTCGCGCTCGGTATCGCGCTCCACAACCTCCAGCGGCTGCCCGGTGTATTCGCTGATCAGGCCGTTGAGCTTGGATTTCAGCCGGACAATGTGGTCGGCATGAATCTTGATATCAGTGGCCTGACCGGACAGTCCGTTGCCACCGATGAGCGGCTGGTGGATCAGGATCTCCGAGTTGGGCAGCGCAAAACGCTTGCCCTTGGTACCGCTGGACAGCAGAAAAGCACCCATAGAAGCCGCCATACCCACACAGATGGTGGACACGTCACACTTGATATACTTCATGGTGTCGTGAATGGCCATGCCGTCCGAGATGGAACCGCCAGGGCTGTTGATGTAGAAGCTGATATCTTTTTCGGGGTCCTGCCCTTCCAGATACAGCAGCTGGGCGATGACCACGCTGGCCGAAGTGGGGTTCACATCCTCGCTCAGCACAATGATGCGGTCATTGAGCAAGCGGGAAAAGATGTCGTAGCTGCGCTCTCCGCGCGCGGTCTGTTCGACGACGTAAGGTACCAAACTCATGCAAGTTCCCTCCCGAAAATCAGATTGGTGTCAGATGGCTGCCTGAGGGCAATTTCTCCCCTTGATAAACCGACCGATACGGCGGCAGCGGCACCGTATCGGTCGCAATGTTTTCTTTTATTCCTTGTCAGCAGTGGGGTCCACGGTCTCGGTGGTGACGTTGGCCTTTTCCTTGACCAGGTCAATGGCCTTGTTCACAGCCAGATCGGCCTTGACGGCAGCCTCATCCACAATGGAGCGGACCTTGTCCTCTTCCATCTTGTAGACATCGGCAATGCGCTTGACCTCGGCATTGAACTCATCGTCGGTAGCCTCGATGCCTTCCTTGGCAACGATGGCTTCCATGGCCAGACGCATCTTGACCTGCTTTTCAGCCTGCTCCTGGAACTGGCCCTTGAAGGTGTCCATATCCATGCCCATGTACTGCAGGTACTGCTCCAGCTTCAGGCCCTGCTGAGCAATGCGGTACTGGAAGTCCTGAACCAGTTCGTCCACACGGGCATCGTACATGGCCTGAGGAATCTCAGCGGTCATGTTGTTGACAACCTGCTCGATCAGGTCATTTTCCACCTGCTGATCGGCCTGCTTCTGGTTGTTCTCCTCAATGTTCTTGCGGATGGAGGCCTTCAGCTCGTCCAGCGTGTCGTACTCGCTGACGTCCTTGGCAAAATCGTCGTCCAGTTCGGGCAGCTCCTTGTACTTGACCTCATGCAGCTTGATCTTGAAGGTGGCGTCCTTGCCGGCCAGCTCCTCGGCCTGATACTGCTCGGGGAACTTGACATTGACGTCGAACTCTTCACCGGCAGAATGGCCAACAACCTGGTCTTCAAAGCCGGGGATGAAGGAGCCGCTGCCCAGCACCAAAGAATAGTGCTCAGCCTTGCCGCCCTCGAAAGCCACATCGCCCACGAAGCCCTCGAAGTCGATGTCCACGGTGTCACCGTTCTCGGCAGCGCCCTCACGGGTCAGCAGACGGCCGTTACGGTCCTGCATACGCTTGAGTTCGGCGTCCACCAGGGACTCATCCACAGTCTTGACCTTCTTGGTGACGTTTAAACCGGCGTAATCACCCAGGGTGACTTCCGGCTTGACAGCGACCTTGACCTTCAGGGTAGCGCCCTCGGCCTCAGACATGGAGACCACTTCGGGATCAGGACGGCCCACAACTTCAATGTTGGCTTCCTTGACGGCGGCCTCGTAAGCCTCGGGGAACAGGTCGTTGATGGCATCATAATGGAAGATGTCAGCGCCGTACATCTTCTCGATCATCGCGCGAGGGGCCTTGCCCTTGCGGAAGCCGGGAACGTTGTACTTCTTGCCTTCGCGCTTGAACGCGGCGGCAACGGCATTTTTGAAGGTATCGGCATCGATCGAGAACTGAAGCTCAACCATGCTCTTTTCCAGTTTTTCACAAGAAATCAGGTTCATTTGTAGTCCTCCAAACATAGAAATACAAGTAATTATAGCATGCTGCGGCGCAGAATACCAGTATCTTTTGAATTTTTTTGCCTGTGCAGGCAAAAAAATTCTCAATCGCAGACTTTATACGGGCAAAAGGCCAGTCCATCGGCAGAAATCAGCTTGTACCGAATGCCTTCCCGCTCCCCCTGCACAGCATAGCGGATCGCTTTTCCATGCAGGTGGCCATAATAGCAGCGCTGTACGCCGTGGGCGCGGAGCACATCCACCAGGTCCTGGGCACAGGCGGTACCGAAAACCGGCGGGTAATGGAGGAACGCAATCCGTTCCTCCGCTTCCTGTCCGGCAGCCAGGGACAACTGCAGACGACCAGCTTCCCGGGCCATGATCTTGGCGCTCTGGGCAGCAGCGTCGTCAAAAGGCCATCCCCGGGAACCACACAAAGCCAGATTGCCAACCATACAGCAGTTGTTGTGCAGGATGTGCAGGGTATCCCACCCGTTTGCTGCCAGATAACTTTCCATCTTGCGGGCGGTAGTCCACCAGTAATCATGGTTGCCCTTGAGCATCCATTTCTGCCCCGGCAGGCTCTGCAGAAAGTCAAAGTCCGCTTTTGTGTCCTGCAGCCGCATGGCCCAGGAGGTATCCCCTGCCAATATCACCGTGTCGGTGTCCTGAATCAGGGTGCGCCACTTGGCTTCCAGCTTGGGCAGATAGCCTTCCCAGCCGGGGAAAACGTCCATGGGCTTGTCCCCGCCCAAAGAAAGGTGCAGGTCCCCGATTGCAAAAATCGCCATAGTGTTTCCTTTGTTATTATTTCAGTGCGGCTGTGCGGATGCCTTCCGGCGGAATGACCGCAGTAAAGCGGACCGGCAGGGATTCCAGCGCCGCCAGCGCGGCGGGAGCTTGGCAGCCGGTGTAAGCCGTGAGCTGCTTCATGGCGGCAAAATCGCTTTCGGGCACCGCTTCCCCCAGCGCTGCCAGCACATCCCGGGGGAATTTGAAGGGGCTGGCCGTGGAAAGCACCACCATGGGTGCTTCCGTCCGGTTCCGCCCCGCCACCCGGAAGGCCACCGCCGTGTGCGGGTCGCACAGGTAATGCTCCTTGGCAAAGCAGGTATGAATCTGTTCGGCGGCTTCCCCGTCATCGGCGCAGCCGCAGTCAAAGCTTTCCCGGATAGCAGCCAGAGCGGCATCGTCCACCTTGTAGATACCGGTGGCTGCCAGCTCCTGCATCCACCCGGCCACCTTGGCGTCGTCCTCGGTCACATGGTACAGAAGACGTTCCAGATTGCTGGAGATCAGAATGTCCATGGAGGGCGAGGTGGTCTTGTAGAATTCCCGGCGTTTGTCGTACACACCGGTACTAATGAAGTCGGTAAGAACATTGTTGCGGTTGGAGGCACAGACCAGACGGCCTACCGGCAGGCCCATACGTTTGGCATAGTACCCGGCCAGAATATCGCCGAAGTTGCCGGTGGGCACACAGAAGTCCACCGGTTTGCCCCACTCCACGGCCCCCTGCTCCGCCAGACGGAAATAGGCGTAGAAGTAGTAGACGATCTGCGGCGCCAGACGGCCCCAGTTGATGGAGTTGGCGCTGGACAGCCGGATATCCCGGGCGGCCAGTTCCTCGGCCACGGTAGCATCGCCGAAGACTTTCTTCACCCCGGTCTGGGCGTCATCAAAGTTGCCCTGTACCGCATACACTGCCACATTATCGCCGGTTTGGGTGGCCATCTGCAGACGCTGGATCTCGCTGGTGCCGTCATTGGGGTAGAACACCGCAATGTCAATGCCGTCCAGTCCCGCATATCCGGCCAGGGCCGCCTTGCCGGTATCGCCGGAAGTGGCCACCAGGATCCGGGTGTGCTCGGTGCGGCCCAGATTCTTCTTGGCCTGCACCAGCAGTTTGGGCATGAGCTGCAGGGCGTAATCCTTGAACGCGCTGGTAGGGCCGTGCCACAGTTCCAGCGAGAACAAGCCGTCCGCCACCTTCTGCACGCAGCCGGCCTTGCCGCCGAAGGCTTCTCCGTACGCCTCATGAGCGGCACGGCGCAGGAATTCGGGGTCGTAGTCGGTCAGATACAGCGCCAGGATACGGGCAGCCAGTTCCGGATAGCTGAGAGCCTTCCAGCCTTCCAGATCGGCAGCAGGAAAAGCCCGCGGCACGAACAGCCCGCCGTCCGGCGTCAGCCCGCGCACGATGGCTTCGGAGGAGCTTACCACGGTTTGGTGGTTTCGTGTGCTTTGATACTGCATGTCCTTTCCCCTTTTCTCTATGGTAGTTGAAACGCGTCCCGGATACAGTGCACCTGCCAGCCACGTTCCGAAGGAATCACTTCGACCACATCGAACCGGGCAGGGGCATCCGCATAGGGGCTGCGCTGCAGATACAGCTGCGCGGCCGCAATCAGCCTGTGCTGTTTACGGGCATCCACCGCTTCCGCCGGAGCGGCTTTGCGGGTGTTTGTCCGTGTTTTGACTTCGGCGAAAACAATCCCGCCGTCCTTGTACAGGATCAGATCCAGCTCCCCCATCCGGGTACGGTAGTTGTGGTTGAGGAGCAGGTACCCTTTTTGTTGGTAGTACTTGGCGGCAATGGCTTCGCCTCTTGCCCCCAGGGCTTTGTCCGCCGGCATGCTCAGTACCCCAGTTTTTTGAGGAAGCTGCGGCGGTAGAAGGGCTGAATCCCGTACTGTTGAATCAGCTGGTAATGCAGCGCTGTGGGGTAGCCCTTGTGTTTGGCCAGCTGATACTGGGGATATTGAGCGTCCAGCTCACACATGTACCGGTCCCGGCTGACCTTGGCCAGGATGGAGGCCGCCGCAATAGAGGCGCTGGTGGCGTCCCCCTTGACCACCGCCCGGGAAGGCATTTCCAGACCGGGCGGGCAGCGGTTGCCATCGATGAGGACCAGCGCAGGCCTTGTTTCCAGGGCGCTCACCGCCCGGGCCATGCCGGCCATAGTTGCCCACAAGATATTCTTCTCATCAATTTCCTGCGGGGAGACAAACTCCACATGCCAAGCAAGAACGCGCTGGATGATCTGGTCATACAGTTCCTCCCGCCGCTTCTCGCTGAGCTTTTTGGAGTCGGTCACACCCTGGATGGGATCTTCCGGGTTCAGGATGACCGCCGCACAGCACACCGGCCCGCACAAAGGGCCGCGTCCGGCTTCATCCACGCCGCAAAGCGCCCCGCACTCGGTACGCAGGGCTTCATCGTAGTCGTACAGCGGAGTAGAATCAATCGTCTTGCGGGGCATCGTCGTCCTCCCAGTCAATGTTCTGCTGCCGCTGCGGCGGGCGTTCCAGCGAGATGCGTCCCCACTTGCTGGCGCGGAACTCTCCCACCAGCATGCGGGCAGTACGCTCGGCATCCACCTCGCCGCCGGATATCAGCATCCCACGCTTGGCTCCGATGGCCAGCAGCAGGTCATACGGCGGCAGCTCCAAGGCAGCTTCCTCCAGCTTGTAACGTTCCAGAAGACGCTGGGGATAGATCTGGCGCACGCTCTCCAAAAGACCGCAGGCCAGTTCCTCAATGTCCAGGATATCGTCCCGGATGGAACCGATAAAGGCCAGATTGGCCGCTGTCTGTAAAGAATCGAACTTCTTCCAGAGCACACCGGGCATGTCCATCAGGTCATAATTGCCCACCGTGATCCACTGCTTGCCCCGGGTCACACCCGGCTTGTTAGCCGCCTTGGCCCGGGTGGTTCCGGCAAAGGAGTTGATGAAGGTTGACTTGCCCACGTTGGGAATGCCCACGATCATCACACGGATGCGGGCGCCCACCATGCCGCGGGCCTTGCGCCGCTCCATCAGCGCTGCCAATTCCTTTTCGATCAGATCCTTGGCAGCTCCGGCCTTGCCCTTCTGCTTGGAGTCCATGGGCAGGCAGCCTGCTCCCGCTTCACGGAAATAGGTCAGCCATTGCTTGGTGATCTCCGGGTCGGCCAGGTCCGACTTGTTCAGCACATACAGATGGGGCTTGTCCCTGGTTATGCGCTCAATTTCCGGGTTCAGGCTGGACAGCGGGATGCGGGCGTCCAGCACCTGCAAAACGCAGTCCACGTTGCGGATCTCGGTTTCCATCAGGCGCAGGGTCTTGGCCATATGCCCCGGAAACCAGTGGATCTGACGGCGGTTGATGATATCTTCACTCATAGCGGCACCTGCATCAGGACGCGGCCCAGCACATCGCGGGTATCAATAAACCCAACATTGGCAGAGCGGCTGTCGGTGGAATTGTTTCGGTTATCGCCCATCACAAAAATGCAGCCTTCCGGCACCGTGACCGGAAAGGTAACAGACTCCTGCAGATAGGTGGGCTCGGCGGTATACGGCTCATCCAGCGCATTGCCGTTTCGATAGACAACGCCCTTTTCAAAATCAATATCGATGGTGTCACCGGCCATGCCGATCACCCGTTTCACCAGCGGCTGGCCGTAAGACGTATACTGGTCGATGATGACAATATCCCCGTACTGGGGTGTATACGGCAGGCTGGAGATCAGAAGCCGCTCCCCGTCCTGCAGGGTGGGCTGCATGGAATGGCCATCCACCCGGATCATGCGCACGCCAAAGGTAAAGACAAGCGCTACTGCCACAACAGCCAGCACAATGGCTTCAAACCATTCCAGCAGGTCCCGGTTACGCCTGAACTGGCGATTGAAACGCTCCCGCATGGACAACTCCTGTGCCATACCATCACCCCCAGATTCCAGAAACTTTGATTTTTTCCATAAGAAACGCAAAAAGGGAGAACGCCAACCGTCCTCCCCCTTCGCGGCCGCTGTACCACGGCCGGATTGTGAATTTCTCAGATACGCGCCTTGACCTTGGCGGCCTTGCCGGTGCGGCTGCGCAGATAGAACAGCTTGGCACGACGGACCTTGCCGCGGCGGACAACTTCCACCTTTTCAACAAAGGGGCTGTTCATCGGGAACACGCGCTCGACGCCGACGCCGTAAGAGGTACGACGAACGGTGAAGGTCTCGGCGATGCCGCCGTGCTTCTTCGCGATGACAGTGCCTTCAAAGGCCTGGATACGCTCCTTGTCGCCTTCCTTGATACGGACAGACACGCGGACGGTGTCGCCGACTTCGAACTGCGGGCGGTTCTCTTTGATCATGCCCTCGGTCAGTTTCTTCATTGCGTCCATTGATCAATTCCTCCATGTTTTCCGACGTTCATGCCTCAAAAAATCGGGCAGAGGACCGCCTGTATAATGATTGTCATTACCCCGCCGGTGGCCCGGCGTACTAACGCTCGAATATCATACCATACCAACGCCGTTTTTGCAAGCCTTATTTTGGAAAATCAACAAAAAACTGCGCCATTTTTTGTATAAAGCTGCGTGCGGAGCACCTCACACTGCCAGGGCGGAATGGCATGGGTCTGCTGCAAATGCGCCAACAGCAGCGACGGGTTCAGGTTGACTCCTTCGCCGGAGGCGCAGGGCATGCGAACCGAGAAGGAAAGGCTGTCCCCCTTTTTCTCATAGTCCAGACGAGGGATATAGGTTTTCAGGTCCACTTCATAGGTGCCGCGCTTGGTCTTTTTGCTCACCATCGCCGTTTCGCTTTCATTGTAAGCGAGGAGAGCATCCTCCGCCGAGAGCGGCAGGGTGATGGTATAATCCGCAAAGCCGATCTCACTGCTCTTCTCCTGGGCCGGTGCCACCGAACGGATGAGAATGCCCCGGGGCATGAAGGGCTGCAGGGTTTCTTTCCAGACAGAGAGGTCGGGGTTTTCCTCGGCGGTCTTGACCTCGCAGCTCTCGCACAGGCTTTCCTGCCCCAGAGAGAGCGGACTGGCGAAGGAAAGATAAATGTGCGGGTTGAACCCCTGGGTGTAATACACCGGCAGACCGCTGCGCTTGAGGATGCGCTGGAATACCCGCTGCAAATCCAGCAGCGAGATGTAGGCCGCTTCGGCCCGTTTTTCAAAGCTGATTCTGATCGTAAGCAAAGCACGGCCCTCCCAGCAATTTGTTGGCTCCGCATCCGCTGCACTGGCGGTTGCAGGGCTGCGTGGTCTCGGCACGCAGCGCCTTCTGGTATTCCCGGGCCAGGAACGCCTGACTGACACCCACATCCAGATGGGACCAGGGCGTCACCTCGTCCAGGGCCAGGGTACGGTAGTTGTAAAAATTCGGGTCGATCCCGCATTCGGCAAAGGCCTGCAGCCAGCGGTCATAATCGAAGTATTCCTCCCAGGTATCAAAGAAAGCGCCATGGTTGAAGGCGGTCTCGATGACCCGGCCCAAGCGCCGGTCTCCCTTGGCGAAGATACCTTCCAGCACGCTGGTGGCACTGTCGTGGTAGTTCACTTTGATCTTGCGGGAGTGCACACAGCCGAGCAGGTACTTCTGTTTTTCCCGCAGCTGTTCCCGGGTGTCCTGGGCGCAGAACTGGAAGGGCGTGTCCGGTTTGGGCACGAAGCAGGCCACACTGATGGTCACCTGCACCCCCTTGCCTTTCGGCCGGTCAGGGATCTTGTAGAACAGGTCCACCACCTGCTGGGCAGTGTCCGCAATTCCCTTGATATCCTCCATGGTCTCGGTAGGCAAGCCCATCATGAAATACAGTTTTACCGAAGTGTAGCCTTCGCTGAAAGCGATCCGGCAGCCGCGCTCGATCTGGTCCCAGGTCACATTCTTGTTGATGACATCCCGCAGACGCTGGGTCCCGGCTTCCGCCGCAAAGGTCAGGCCGCTCTTGCGTACCCGGGTGGTCTTTTCCACCAAAGACTCGGAGAAGTTGTCCACCCGCAGAGAAGGCAAGGACAGGCTGACGTGGTCCGACTCGGCCCAGGAATTCAGGTTGTCCAGGATCTCCTCCAGCCGGGAATGATCCGAAGTGGAAAGACTGGTCAGGCTCAGTTCGTCGTAACCGGTGTTGCGGCAGAGAACGCGGGCGCAGTCACTGATCAGTTTGGGAGAGCGCTCCCGGAAAGGACGGTAGATCTGCCCTGCCTGACAGAAGCGGCAGCCGCGCACGCAGCCCCGCAGCACTTCCACACTGGCCCGGTCCTGGATGGCACCCACGATAGGTACCACAAAGTTTTCCGGCGGCGGGAAGGAATCCATATCCTTGACGATGGCCTTGGTCACCTTCTCCGGCACACCGGGGCGGTTGGGTTTGATGGAGCGGACGCGGCCATCCTCTTCATAGGTCACATCATAAAAGGACGGCACATACACGCCGGGAATTTTAGCCAGATTCAGCAGCAGCTGTTCCTTGCTCAGGCCGTTCTTTTTGGCATACTCTACAGCGGCGCACACATCCTGCAGCATCTGTTCGCCTTCGCCCAGCTGCATGATATCGAAGAAACCCGCCATAGGTTCGGCGTTGCACACGCAGGGACCGCCCGCAATGACCAGCGGCCACCGCTCGTCCCGGTCGGCGGCACGCAGGGGGATGCCGGACATGCGCAGCATGGCCAGAATGTTGGTGTAGCACAGCTCATATTCCAGGGTAAAACCGACGATGTCAAAGTCGGAGAGCGGGTCCTTGCTTTCCAGACAATACAAGGGAATGTTCAGCCGCTCCATCTGTTCCTTCATATCCACCCAGGGCATGAAGGCCCGCTCACACCACCAGTTTTCGTGGCGGTTGAGCAGTTCATACAGGATCTTTTCCCCCAAAAAGGACATGCCTACCTCGTAGGTGTCCGGGAAGCAGAAGGCCATGCGCACGTCAACCTTGCTTTTATCCTTATAAGTGCAGCCCGGTTCACCGCCGGTGTAGCGCCCCGGCTTCTGGACCAGGCTGAGTGCCTCTTTCAGCTGGTGGGAGAACTCTGTCATAGTGTCCCATCCTTCCATGATTTTTTATATCTGCTATTGTACCCGATTCCCCTGACAAATGCAAATGGATTCAAAATTTCCGGAGCAGCCTTGCGCCATCCAGTCCGGGCAGAGGCAACAGATTGAACACGCCCAGCAAAAGATTGGCCGAAGCAAACCAGTAGCCGGCATAGGTATACCCCCACCGGTCCATGACCCAAACCGTTGCCGTGCACAGCAGCAGATTTGTCAGCGGTCCGGCGGCTGTCAGGACTTTTTCCTGCACCGTGGACAGGACCACGCCACGCATGCGCAGGCAAATTCCCAGGGCCGACACTTCCAGCTGCGGCATTCTGCGTACCAGAATCGCCCAGGCCAACAGGTGCCCGCCTTCATGCAGAGCAGCGCACAGAAGCCCCCACCGCAGTACGCCGGTATGGTCATACAGCAGGGAAAGTGCCAACAGAAAGAGAGTAACCAAGGGCGCACGCAGGCGCACCGGAGGTTCAGACTGCATTCTCCAAGGCTTGGGAGGGGTCATAGCGGATTCCCTCATGGAACAGTTCAAAATGAAGATGAGGACCGGTGACATTGCCGGTCTGACCGGATGCACCAATCACCTGCCCCTGCCGGACGCTCTGCCCTGCGTGGACATACAGATACTGCATATGGGCATACAGCGTTTCATCCCCGTTTTTGTGAAGGATGCGAATGTAATTTCCATAGCTTTTATGTGTACCGGCCATCCGTACCACACCGTCCGCCGCAGCCAGCACCGGCGTGCCTTCGGCGGCGGAAAGATCCGCACCGGTATGGAATTCATCCCCTTCCCCTGTGACCGGATTGATGCGCCAGCCGTATCCGGACGTACCGGCGCCGATCCCTTCCGGCAGCGGAAACACCATAGAAAAAGGCGGCAGGTAACTTTCGTTGCTGCTGCCCGCGGGAGCCGCTCGATTGGCAGCATGTACCGGACGTGCCGTTTCCGCCGTAGCCGGTTCCTCCACGCGCAGTTCGCCCATTACCTGCCGTACAGACTGCCAGAGTTCTGCGCAGGCCTGCTGGGTAAACTTCAGAAAGCCCCTATCCTCCGCAAACACCGCCGGCCCGGGCGCCTGCATGGCGGTGCTGAACTCGGTGCGAAACTGCCGGTATATCGGCCAGTCCATGAATTTGGCTGTGTACAAGAATCCAAACAAGAGCAGGCTCAGCACAATCTGAGCAAGCAGTACATACTCCCCTTGCCGTTCCTGCTGCCGGGGATGCGGCCTTGGCATTTCTTCCTCCCGCTGCGGCGCTTTGGGGGTAGCGTCCTCCCACATCTGCCTCGCCTCCTGTCTTTTGTTTTCATCGTGACCCATGAAACAAAGTATGCGCCGGCTGCTGCAGGTATGTACAAACAATGCAAAAAACGGTGCCGGACTCCCGCAGGAAATCCGGCACCGGGCCACTTTTTATAAAATTGAAGGCTCAGTCTCCCAGAGCCTTGCGCAGCATTTCCAGCCGCTCTTCCAAACCCTTGCGCGGCTTGGCGAACAGGCCCATGCCTGCCACTTCCATGGTGCACTCCAGGCTGGTGGCGTCCCCGCCGCCCAGCAGGATTGCCGTGAAGGAGCCGCTGATCTTGCCGCGGGTAAAGGTGCAGCGCAGACGGCGAGGCTTTTCCGCTTCCACGATCTGCACTTCGGTCACACTGCCGTCTTTATTTTTTTCCTGAATGCGCAGGCCGTCAGTATCGACAACAGCCTCACTCAGATCGGTGCGCCAGTGATTGAGGTTCGGGTTGGTCAGATACAGCCACACCTTACTGGGCGGGCAGCTGTAACTGGCAGTGACAACACAGGTTTTCATGGTATTTTCTCCCCTTTATTTTTCCTGATACCAATCATCGGAACCGTTTTACTTTTTGTTGTTTCCGATGCCGCGCAGACTTTCAAACAGACCGCGGAACCGGGCGCTGTCCCGCCGCACCTGCGGATGCGGGCGCGGCGCGGTGACCGCAGAGACCGGTTTGCGTGCAGGTGTCTGTTCAGGCGGATCCAGCCGCTCAAAAGCATGCTGGAAGTATCCATACATAGCCATCTGGCTGTCCACCGGCGGTTCCCCTTCGGCGGGTTTCACCTTGGTGTAGCTGCCGTCCGGCTGCATGACCCGGGCGTTGACGGTGTCCCGCAGCTGCAGGTCCAGAATGCCGCGCAGCTGACGGGCAATGCGCTTGTCGTCCACACGGACGCCCACTTCCACCCGGCGTTCGGTATTGCGGGTCAGGAAGTCACCGGACGCAATGTAGATGTGCATATCCTCCCCGTCTCCGAAGCAGTAAATGCGGGAATGTTCCAGATACCGGCCGACAATGCTGCGGATGTGCACGTTTTCGGTCTTACCCGGCACACCGGCGCGCACGCAGCAGATGCCGCGGACGATCATGTCCACACGGACACCTGCACAGCTGGCCTCACTGATTTTTTCAATGATCTGGGGGTCATTGATGGAGTTGTTTTTCAGGATCATGGAGGCGCGCTCACCCCGGCGGGCGCGGGCAATCTGCTTATCCATCTCGGCCAGCAGGACCGTTTTGAAACGCAGCGGGGCCACCAACATGGTATCGGCTTCACTGGTCAGGCGCTGCAGGGCCATGTTGTTGAACACGGCACTGGCTTCTTCCCCGATTTCCTGGCGGGAAGTGATGAAAGACAGGTCCGTATACTGCTCGCTGGTCTTTTCGTTGTAGTTGCCGGTACCGATCTGGGTCAGATAATGGTACTTGCCATCCACCTTACTGGTGATCAGGGTCAGTTTGGAGTGTACCTTGTAATCGTCAAAGCCGTAGAAAACGGTGCAGCCGGCCTCTTCCAGCTGTTTGGACCAGTCGATGTTGTTCTGCTCGTCAAAACGGGCGCGCAGCTCCACCATGGCCACTACTTCTTTGCCGTTCTCGGCGGCGGCAATCAGGGCCTGCACGATCTGGGAGTCACTGGCCATACGGTACAGGGTCATCTTGATGGAAACAACATTGGGGTCCGCACCGGCTTTCAGCAGCATGCGGATAAAAGGACGAATGCTCTGATACGGATACGCAATGAGCACGTCATGTTCATGCGCTTCCTTATAAAGATCATAGCCGGCGGGCGCCTGGATGGGACGGGCCACCGGATAGAACAAAGAAGCGTTGCCGTCCGCAGAGATGCGGCTGGCCAGACGGAACAGGCAGCCGGAATCAAGAGGCGAAGTCTGCATGTAGCAGCGGTCCGCCGGGACCACCAGCTTATCCCGCAGGAACTTGACAATATCCTGGGGACCTTCCGGCCAGAACTGCAGCCGGACGGCCGCCAGCTTACGGCGCTTCTTCAGCAGTTCGCTCATGACATCGCGGAAATCGATGTCATGGTCCATCATGCCCTCGTCCACCGTAATGTCGGCGTTACGGGTGACCCGGAACAGGCAGGATTTCTGTACCGCATTCTTGCGGAAAATGGCGGAGGCGTAATGGGCAATCAGTTCTTCCACGAAGGCAAAGTAAGTGGTATTGCCATCCTTCATGTACAGCACACGCTCAAACTGATTGCTGATGGGAATGATGCCGTAGTGCACGCCGTCCGCCTTGGTATACAGCTGCACAATGAAGTAAATTTCCTTGTTGCGCAGGAAGGGGAACGGATGGCGCTGGTCCACGATCTGCGGGCTGAGAATGGGGAAAATCTCCCGCTGAAAATAGGCTTTCCAGAAGTGCTCCTGCTGTTTGTCCAGTTTGTTGAAGTCCAGTTTCTTATAGCCGTTTTCGGCCAGTGCACCAATCAGGTGCTGCCAGTATTTATCACATTTGGCCTGCAGCTCCGCCACGCGGGGGGTAATGGCGGCAATCTGCTCCGAAGCGGTCATATGCGTGACAATATCCAGCTTGTTGTTTTTGAGCAGGGTCTGATCGTACAGCGACCCCACACGTACCATGAAGAACTCATCCATATTGCTGCCGAAGATGGCCGCAAACTTGATACGCTCCCCCAAGGGCACGCTTTTTTCCTTGGCCAGCGCCAGTACGCGGCTGTCAAAATCCAGCCAGCTCAATTCACGATTGATAAAAATACTTTCGGTCGTGTCCAAAACAACGCCCTCCTTCTTAAAATTCGGGGTCCAGAGTCAGGCAGTCTGCCCAGGTTTGCACCATCTGCGCTGAAATTCCCGGCACATTATCCAGGTCCTCCACACACAGGAACGGCCCGTTTTCGGTGCGGTATGCCAGAATCGCTTCGGCTTTCTGCCGTCCGATATCCGGCAAGGTCATCAGCGTTTCAAGGTCGGCTGTGTTCGGGTCCACACAGGGCTGCGGCGTGGGAAGGGGCTCTTGGAATCCAGCCGTGTTCCCCGCCTGCCAGACCGGTGCGATCAGGAAGCAGGATCCCCACAGCACAGCCAGCATGCCGGCAACGGTAACGCCGGCAAGAAAGGCCGCATCCCGGCGGTTTGCCTGTTTCAACGCCAACACCTCACTTGGAAGCGGCAGACTGCCACTATGTTGTCATTATAGCATGGTTTGGCGGCGTTTTCACCCCAAAGCGAAAGATTTTTCCGGGATTTTACAATCGTGATTTGTCCAAACGAGACCTTTGATTTTTGGGCTTCCCTGCAGTATAATAAAATTCATCTGTATCATTGGACAACCGCAAGGGAGGCGTGCTCGTGAAAAGACGCACCATCAGTTTTCAGTATAATGCCCCTGTGACCCTTTCCATCTTTTTCCTTTCTCTGCTGGCACTGATTCTGGGCCGCGTGACCGACGGCTGGACGACCACACATCTGTTCAGCGTGTATCGCTCTTCCATCACCGATCCCCTGTTTTACGCGCGGCTTTTCCTGCATGTTCTGGGCCATGCCAACTGGTCCCACTTCATCAACAATATGCTGCTTCTTCTGGTGGTAGGGCCGCCGCTGGAGGAAAAATACGGCAGCCGTACCCTGCTTTTGGGGGTAGCTTTCACAGCCCTGGTCTCCGGCATCCTGCAGTGTGTATTGTTTCCCGGTACGGCATTGCTGGGTGCTTCCGGTGTGGTATTCATGCTGATCATGCTTTCCAGTCTGGCAGGTACCCGAGGCGGTTCCATCCCGCTGACGCTGCTGCTGGTGGCCGGTTTATACCTGGGACAGCAGGTATACGACATTCTGTTCGTACAGGATAATGTAGCCAATTTCATGCATATCGTGGGCGGTGTATGCGGAACCATCTTTGGGTTCAGTGTACGCAGACGCTGACTGGTTTGGCAATAAACAAAGGGCGGCACGCAGCTTTCCGGTTGCGCACCGCCCTTTTATTTTATATATGGTCCTGATATGGTCCTGACTTCAGATAAGATCGCAGCACCAGTTCAGGATCTCCTGCCAGTATTCCAGTCGTTTTTTCTCATTCAGTACCTCATGCCGTGCCTGGGGATACAGCTTGAGTTCCAGCTTGTCGTGACCGGCGCCCCGGTACAGTTCGCAGACCTTGCGCACACCGGCACCAAACTCCCCTACCGGGTCATCCGCACCGGAGACGAACAAAAGGGGCAGCGCCTGCGGTGTTTTTGCAATGTTTTCCGGCCGCTGGATATTCTTCAGCAGTCGGGTAATGGTGTAGTAACCGCTGACCGTAAAAGGAAAGGTACAGCGCGGGTCTGCATAATAACAGCGAACGATATCGGAATCAGAAGTCAGCCAACTGTTTTCCGGATGGGTGCCGTCCATATCAAATTTATGGAAGGAGCCGGAAAAGAAAAGCTCTTTTGCCAACCGGCTGCGGCAATTCCAACCGTGCAGTGCTGCCAGCACACGGCAGACGGCCAAAAAGACATCCGCCAGCGCTTCTGCCTTGTAGCCGGTTCCCGAGATGATGGCTCCCGTCAGACCCTCTCCATACTCAATCAGATAACGGCGCAGAATGAAAGAGCCCATACTGTGCCCCAGCATGAAATACGGAATGCCCGGATATTCCTGCCGGGTAAGTGTGCGCAGGGTGTGCAGGTCCTGCAAAAGGATTTCGGAACCATCCCCTGCGGTGAAATACCCCCAGTCCTGTTCAGAACGCACCGACAGCCCATGTCCAAGGTGGTCATGGCCGACCACCAGAAATCCTTGCTTTGCCATATATCCGGCAAAAGAATCGTAACGGTCAACAAACTCCAGCATACCGTGGGAAATCTGCAGGATAGCTCTGGGATTATGGTCATCCGGCATCCAGCAACATGCGTGGATATCCGTCACTCCATCCGCGGATCGGTAGGTTCGTTCGGTCTTGTCTGCCATGGTCGCCTCCTTGTTTGACACAGTGTTCGATTTACTGTAAGCATACCCTGCTTCGGCTGAAACGTCAACTACCTCCTGCGGATTTCTGCACAGGCAAGGTATAAAAACAGCGGGAACCCCGGCGCCGTTGGTCCGATGTTCCCGCTGTTTTGTTCAGGCGTGAGAGACGAAGATCATTCCACGCGCAGAATATCCTGACCAGCCTTGACAGTACCGGTTACCAGAGGCTTGACCGCCTTGTAGTCATCGGTGTTGCAGACGATCATGGGGGTGGTGCACAGATAGCCCTTGGCCTTGATGGCATCCATATCAAAACTGATGAGCAGATCACCCTTCTTGACCTTCTGCCCCACCTTCACATGGGCGGTAAAGTGCTCACCGCCCAGTTTGACGGTGTCAATCCCGATATGCAGCAGCAGTTCGGCGCCGGTCTCGGTCACCAGACCAATAGCATGGTGGGTATCAAAGAGATTGTCCACAGTAGCATCCGCCGGGGCATAGAGTTTGCCTTCGGAAGGCTCTACGGCAATTCCCTCACCCAGAGCACAGGAAGCAAAGGCCTCATCCTTTACCTCTTCCATGGGCAGTACCTCGCCATTCATATGCGCTCCCAGCGTTTCAGCCTTGCCGGAAGTCTCGGCTGCTTTGGGAGCCGGCTGCGGCGCGGCTACAGGTGCTTCCACCGTCAGGGGCTGGTCCGCTGCAGGGCTTTCCATATATTCCACCAGGTTGGATTTGATGACCGACACCTGCGGTCCGTAGATCACCTGAATGCCGTTGCCCTTGTGAATGATGCCGGATGCGCCGCTCTGACGCAGCAGAGGATCCTGCACCTTGGCAGCATCCACCACGGTAACGCGCAGACGGGTGGCGCAGCAATCCACATCGGAAACGTTGGCTTTGCCGCCCAGGCCGCTGAGAATCAAAGCGGAAACGGTATCACCGCCCTTGCGGGGCGCACCGTCGGGGCCAATGCCGGTCTTTTCTTTGAAGTCGCTGCGGGTGTACAGCTTGGGCTCTTCGTTGTCGTCTTCACGGCCCGGAGTCTTGAGGTCCATCTTGCGGATCATGAAGGTGAAGGTAAAGTAATACAGCACAAAGTAGAATACGCCGACAATGGGGATCCAGATCCAGTGGGTCTTGTCATTGCCCTGAAGGATACCGAACAGAGTCAGGTCGATCAGGCCGCCGGAGAAGGTCATGCCAACGCCCACATTCAGAATGTGCATGAGCATATAAGACAGACCGGCATAGACACAGTGGACAGCGTACATGGCAGGTGCCACAAAGAGGAAGGTGAATTCAAGGGGTTCCGTAATACCGGTAAGCATGGAGGTCAGGGCCGCAGACAGCAGCAGGCCCGCTACCACCTTCCGCTTTTCCGGACGGGCCGTGCGGTACATAGCCAGAGCCGCACCAGGCAGGCCAAAGATCATGAGCGGGAACTTGCCGGCCATGAAGCGGGTAGCTTCCACCGAGAAGACGGTGGTGGACTTGGAGGCCAGTTCGGCAAAGAAGATGTTCTGAGCGCCCTGCACGGTCACACCGTCGATCACCGCGGTGCCGCCCACGGCCGTCTGCCAGAAGGGCATATAGAACACATGATGCAGACCGAAGGGAATCAGTGCGCGCTCAATGAGGCCATAAATCCAGGTGCCCACATAGCCGGAACTGATGACCAGGTTGCCCAGGAGGGTGATACCATGCTGCACCACCGGCCAGACATAGAACATAACGATGCCCACTACCAGGTACACGGCCGTACAGACGATAGGCACAAAGCGGGTGCCGCCGAAGAAGGACAATACCTGGGGAAGCTGGATGCGATAGAAGCGGTTGTGCAGCGCCGCCACGCCCAGGCCAACGATGATACCGCCGAACACACCCATCTGCAGGGTGGTGATGCCCAGCACAGAAGCAGTGGAGTTGGCTTCCATCGCCTCTACGCCGCCGTTGGCGTTGATCATGGCACTGATGGCCGTATTCATGACCAGGTAAGCAATGGCGCCGGACAGTGCGGCCACTTCCTTTTCCTTCTTGGCCATACCGATGGCAACACCCATGGCAAACAGCAGGGCCAGGTTGTTGAACACCGCACTGCCGCACTGGTTCATGATGTCCAGGATGGTGTAGATCACGGTGCCGGGATGGATCACGCCGGACAGGCCGTAAGCCGCCAGCATGGTCTCGTTGGTGAACGAACTGCCGATGCCCAGCAGCAGACCAGCCACCGGCAGCAGGGCGATGGGCAGCATGAACGAACGGCCTACACGCTGCAGAACGCCAAAGATTTTGTCTTTCATCAGGTTTCCTCCTTACCATAAAGACAGGGTTGAATTACGGACACTGTATAAAAAAAGACCTATACAAACCGCACAGAAAATTCCCTGTCCAGTTTATACAGGTCTAGCCCGCCTGATACAGAGAAGCGGTAACTACCCCGCGCCGCCGGATGTCCGGACGGCCCGTTATACGATTGTGTTCAGCGCACCGGTTCGCGGGTATCCCCCGCAATGCGCTTGAGGTGAATGGTCAGATAGATCAATTCTTCTTCGGAAAGCTTTTTGTGCCAGGTCTTCTCCACATATTCTCCCACACAGCGGGCACATTTATAATGCTGCTTGCAGTTGCGGGCAATCAGGGCACGGAACATGCGGTCACTTTCGTCATCGCTGTCCGGCATGAGCTTGTCCTGAAACAGTCGCTGGGCAAAATAACGCAGATGAACCACAAACCGGCTGAATTCCAGAGAGTCACGGTCGAAAGGCGGCCTGTCGGAATAAAAGTACTCCACAACCTCCATCGCACCGTCAATGAAGCGGGTGATGTCGTACATCTCGCTCATGTCGGTGTTCAGCTCGGCATTGACGATGTGCAGCGCAATGAATGCAGCTTCATCCGGATTGAGCTCCACACCACAGCGCTCCTGAACCAGGGCCAGACACCGCTTGCCCAGCTGGTACTCGGTGGGATAGTAGCACAGAATGCTGCCCGTCAACGGATTCTTGAATTCTATGCCCTGCTCCTTGCGCTGAATGGCAAAGCTGATATGGTCTGCCAGCGTGATAAGCAGAGATTCGTTCAGGGGTTGAGGGATTGCGGTTTTGATTTCGCAAAGCATTTCTTCCGTCAGGCGCAGATGTTCCAGCGGAATCTGTTCCACCAGTTCCCGCAGACGGCGCTGCTCTTTCTGATCTTCCATGCGGTAGGTCTTTTCCACCTGACCGGGGTCCACAAACTGCCCCACTTTACGCCCGAAGCCGATGCCCCGACCGGTCACGATCATCTCGCTGCCTTTTTCATCAATGACACACAGGATATTGTTATTGATGACCTTTTTGATGCGCAACCCTGCGCCTCCTTTGCAAAAAAAATACCAGCCCTATCGCACAAAGCCCACCGCTGAGTTTTGAAGATAGAGTTGGTCTAGCCCGCATGACCGGTAACAATCCAACCAAGCCAAGCCGCAAAGGCGAGGCGATCAATTTCACAAGTTCAAAATACCACGGCTTTGACAAAAAGTCAACAGCTTTGGGCAAAGGAACGCACTTTTCGGTGTCCTGCCCAATTTTCCTCATGGCTTTTTTGGCAGATTGCAAATACCCTCTTGCAGGGCCTGTTCCATCACTCCGCAATTTGTTCCCGCAGGCTTTCCAGTGAGGGTATCAGAATATGCCGTTCCCGCAGATCCAGCAAGCCGTCATGCCGCAATTCGCTGATGATGCGGTTGACGCTGTTGCGGGTGGAGATCCCGCAGAACCCGGCAATATCTTCATACGGAACGATAAAATCGATCAGGATGCCCCCGTCCACCGGACGCCCGAACTGCTGGGCCAGGTTGAGCAGAAAACCGCAGATGACCCCGCGCTTGCTGTTCATGGCAAGCAGCTGCTGGCTGCGGATACTTTCGCTCCAGCGCTGCCGATAGTATTCCTTTACATACTGCTGCAATCCGGTATCGTGGTTCAGATTGTTCCAAAGCTCCACCCGGGGAACTTTGTAAAAAGACGCCTTGTCGCTCTCTACCCGGATATTGAACGGTGCACTGGTAAAGGCAGAGACTTCGTCCCGCAGCAGAGAAATAATCGAAGGCCCTTTGAGATAGGCGATATTAAATTCCCTGCCGTTTTTGAGGATGATGCTTGTCTTGACCACCCCATGGGCCAGCACATAAGTAAACGGCTGATCCAGCCCGCAGTATGCCAGATAGGCATGCCTCGGGCGTTCTTCCAGGGTATACCCCCAGCGTGCAAGCTGCTGCAACAGATATGCATTGCTGTCCATCCGGAAATGGCTCCTTTATCTGATTCTGTGTAACAAATGATACCATCTTTTGGGGTGGTTTGTCCATACCCAACATGCTAAACTTGGTGAGTTTTCCGAAATCAACCTCAATTTCAAAAGGAAGTGTGCTCACATGAAAGAGATCAGCCTGCCTTATGATACAGGGACCCAAACGCTGCATGTGCCGGAAGGCAATCTAGCCGGCGTGCTTGTTTCCCGTCAGGCGGAATATCGCCCGACCAAGTCCGGTGCCGAACTGGTGGAAGAGTCTCTGAACCATCCCATCGGGTCTCCCAGCCTGGAAGAACTGGCCAAGGGCAAAAAGAACATTGTCATCATCAGCTCTGACCACACCCGTCCGGTGCCTTCGGCCATCATCACCCCCATCCTGCTGCGTCGGATCCGCAGTGTCGCCCCGGATGCCCGTATCCGGATCCTGGTGGCAACCGGCTTTCACCGCGCTTCCACCCGGGAAGAACTGATTGCCAAGTACGGCCAGGAGATCGTGGACCACGAGGAAATCGTCATGCATGACGCCCGGGACGACGCGGCCATGGTGGACATCGGCGTTCTTCCCAGCGGCGGACACTGCCTGATCAACCGCGTCGCCGCCGAGGCAGATCTGCTGCTGGCGGAAGGCTTCATTGAAGCCCACTTCTTTGCAGGATTCTCCGGCGGACGCAAGGCCGTTCTGCCCGGTATTTCCAGCTATAAGACCATCCAGGCCAACCACTGCGGTGAATTTATCGCGTCTCCCGAATGCCGCACCGGGAACCTGAACCATAACCGCATCCATGCCGACATGGTGTTTGCCGCCCATGCCGCCAAGCTGGCATTCATCCTGAATGTGGTGCTCAACGAAGAGAAGCAGATTATCGGTTCCTTTGCGGGCGATGTGGAGCAGGCACATCTGGCCGGCTGCAACTTCGTCAAGGATCTGGCTCATGTGGACAAGGTGCCCTGCGACATTGCCGTTACCACCAACGGCGGCTATCCGCTGGATCAGAACGTGTACCAGGCAGTGAAGGGTATGACCGCCGCCGAAGCCACCATCCGTGAAGGCGGTATCATCATCATGGTAGCCGGCTGCCGCGACGGACACGGCGGACAGGCTTTTTATGACAACATTGCAAATGCCGAGTCTCCTGAGGCCTTCCTGGCGCAAGCCATTGCCACGCCCCGTCTGGAAACGGTTCCCGAACAGTGGACCAGCCAGATTCTGGCCCGCATCCTGACCAAGTACCATGTGATCCTGGTCTCGGATCTTCTGGATCCGAAGATTGCCGCCAACCTGCATCTGGAACTGGCTCCCACCGCGGATGATGCCCTGGCCCGCGCGCTGCTGCGTATGGGCAGCAGTGCCAAAGTTGCGGTTATCCCCGATGGTCTGTCGGTAGTCGTTCAGTAAAAGCAGCAGGAGGAAATCATGATTCACAATCTTCTGGCAGAATTTCTCGGCACCGGTCTGATGATCGTTTTCGGTGTCGGCGTCCATTGTGACGAAGTGCTGAAAAACAGCAAATACCGCGGGTCCGGCCATCTGTTTGCCATCACGACCTGGGGCTTCGGCATCTCGGTGGTGCTGATGATCTTCGGCGGTGTGTGCCTCAATCCCGCCATGGCTCTGGCACAGTCCATCCTGGGTATGATCCCCTGGTCCGCCTTTGTTCCCTACTCCATTGCGGAGATGGCCGGCGCTTTTGTGGGGGCTCTGATCTGCTATGTGATGTATGCCGATCAGTTCCGGGCCAGCGCAGATGAGGTGGACCCCATCGCCGTGCGCAATATCTTTTCCACCAACCCGCCCATGCGAGACCTGCCGCGCAACTATTTTGTGGAAGCCTTTGCTACCTCAGTGTTCCTGACCGCCATTCTCTGCATTGCCAAAAACTATGAGAGCTGGCTTCCCATCGGTGTGGGTCTGCTGGTCTGGGCCGTCGGCATGGGCTTCGGCGGCACCACCGGATTTGCCATGAATCAGGCGCGCGACCTGGGTCCCCGCCTTGCCTATCAGCTTCTCCCCATCCGCAACAAGACCGACAATGACTGGCAGTATGGCCTGCTGGTTCCCGGCACGGCTCCTTTTGTCGGCGCCGTCGTTGCCGCCTTGTTCTGCAGATATTTCCTTGGCATGTAACAGATGCCTCCAACCAAAAGCTGCTGCCGTGCAGAGTTCCTCCTGCGGCAGCAGCTTTTGTTATTTGGGCCGGTCTGTCGCCATATGGATTGTAAAACATACGCAGAAGAACCGCTGCCCTCTTTTGGCAGCGGCTTTTCTATGTTATAATAAGAATTAACCACACCTGTCCGCACATCATCGTATTTTCGCCTGTTTCGCTTTCCGGCAATGAGAGGTGATTGTATGAATATCTGGAACATTCTTGGAATCGATGCCACGGCTGATCGCACCGCCATTACGGCCGCCTACCACGCCAAACTTTCCGGCGCCAACCCGGAAGATCATCCCGAAGAGTTCAAACAGCTGCGTGCCGCCTATGAGCAGGCCCTGTCCCTGGCCAAACAGGCCGCCGCAGCGGATGCGTCCGGCGGCAGCGAGGCCGACCGCTGGATTGCCGATGCAAATGAGATTTACCAAGATATTCATCGCCGCTGCAGTCCGGCCGAATGGACCCGCCTGCTGGAAGAGGACTTTTGTGCCCGCCCCGCCAACCGCATTCAGGCCCGCGACCGCCTGTTGGGGTATCTGGCAAATCACTATCTGCTTCCTCATCCGGTATGGGTCCTGCTGGATGAACATTTCGGCCTGCAGCAGAGCGCGGAAGAATTGCGCGGCCTGTTTCCGCCGGCATTTGTCGATAACATTATCCTGCCCGGTATAAAGCATGGGGATCAGATTGATTTTTCCTTGCTGGATGGCGGCGACGGAACAGCCTGCGATGAATATCTGCGCGCCTGTTCCCAGTGTCTGCGTGCCACCAGCTCCCTCGACATGGAGCAGGCCAAAACATTTTTGTCGCGAATGGAAGCCACCGGTGTCCGGCATCCCTGTACCGGTTTGTGCCGCGCCCGGATCTCCTACTTTTTTGAAAAATTCGAGGATGCGGAACAGCAGCTGAAGGCCGTTCTGGAACAGACCCCCAGAGACCCCCAGGCCCTTCTGCTGCATGCCCAGCTGTCCATCCGCCGTCAGGATTACACCCGGGCAGAACAGGATTTGGGTCAGATCTTGGAAGTTGCCCCCGATCTGGCCCAGGCACGGTATGATCTCATCGGCTGTCTGGAACAGGCCGGACGCTTGCAGGAGGCCAAGACCGCCTGTCTGGACCTGCTGCGGGATCTGCCCTATAACCGCCTGGTGTATCAGGCCCTGATCCAGCTCAATACGAAGTTGCTGCCCCAGCTGGATGCACGGTATCAGGCCTGCCCCGAAGACACGGAAAACAGCATGGAACTGGCCTGGACCTACCACCAGATGGGGCAGGAAGACAAGGCCGATGCCATCTTGTCCAGCCTGCCGGCAGAAATAGCCGGAACCGCAGATTATGAGAATCTTTCTGCAAAAATCAAACTGAACCGCCGAGAATGGGACGCCGCCCTGGTGCATCTGCGCGCCTGGGAAAGTGCACTTCGGGAACACGACTCCCCTGAACGGCCGAGACTTCCGGAAGCACTCCACCTGCAGGCATGCGTCTATCACTCTCTTGGCGACAAGGAAAAATCCCTGGCCATGCTCGAGCAGATTGCCGATCAATGGCCCGGTATCACAGAAAGCCGCAGGATCCGGGCCCAGTTCCTGCTGCAGGATTCCCGGCTGCAGGAGGCATTGCAGTCCATACAGCAATATCAGAAGGAAGCGCCTTCCGACCCCGCCGCCTCTTATCTGTGCGGCGAAATCCTGTTCCAGATGCACCAGCTGCAGGCATCCTTCAATGCCTTCAATGATGCCATGTCCCGAATCGGCGGTCGGGATGCGGCCTGTCTGCTCTATCAATGCCGTATCCTGATGATGGCCGGACAATGGAAAGAAGCCAAGGAACTGCTGGATCAGCTGGCGGCCGCCGATATCAAAGATCCCATGCTGGAGTACTGTCTGGCACAGTGGGCCGGACACGAGCGCCGAAACGAGGAAGCGCTGGAACACTACAAGGCGCTTCTGCCTGCCTGCCGCGGGGAAAATCCGCCGGACTTTGCCGGGGAGGTCTTTTTCCGCCTGGTCGCCTTGCAATACAAAGCGCTGGATGCCCAGGAAAAACTCCGTCTTGTGGACGAAGGCCTGCGCCACGACCCGGGAAGTGTCAGCCTGCTGGATATGAAGGTGGATATCCTCCGGGAAAGCAACAACATTCCGGCCGCCGTGGATACCTGCCGGGAACTGTGCCGGCTGTACCCCACCCATCCCACCGCATTTGAAACATTGGGTCGGCTGCTGCAATTCCGCCTTCGTGATTTTGCCGGGGCTGCGCAAGCCTATAAAACACAGTTGAGCATCCGGGAAGGCGCCATCCTGCATAACCTGCTGGGAATTTGTCTGCAGGAACTGGAACAGTACGCGGAAGCCGAAGAGCAGCTGCAGCATGCTGTACAGGCTTCTCCGCAGTGTGCCGCCTACCTGGGAAATCTGGCTGAGTTGTACCTGGTGCAGAATCGTCTGGACGAAGCGGAAAAGGAATTTCGGCAGGCTTTGACACTGTCCATTCCAAGGCAGGAGGATCGCATCTGGCTGCGCCGGCGGCTGGCCATCACCCTGCGCCGCGCCGGTCGCTATCCGGAAGCGGTGGAGGCCCTGGAACCCAATATCAAGCAGGAATACATCTATAATGACCTGTGCCTGCAGGCACAGACCTGGGCCCAGGCCGGCGACCCGCAGCGGGCTCTGCAGGTGCTCCATCTTTGGCAGACACTGGCCGCCCCCGCAGAAGAGTCCTATTGGCAGGAAGAGGCCGCCGTGCTTCAGCAGATGGGCCGCATGGGAAGCGCCCTGCACGATCTGCGCCGCGGCGCCGATACCAACCGGGAATGTAAAGCAAATCTGGGAAACCTTTACCTTTCCCTGGAACGCTACCGGCAGGGTGCTGAAATCTTCGCAGTTTTGTGTGCCGAGTCCCCGGAAAAGGACCATCTGTGGGATCGTCTTGCGCGCTGTCTCTTCTTTTCCGGAGACCGGAAAGGCGCTGCCGAAGCAGCGACCCGCGGTCTTGCCTGTCTGGAAAAGAATCGAAGCCTGTATAACAAGGCCATGTACTACACCCGTCAGGCGGCTTTCCTGATTTGCCGCGGTGAGTACAAACAGGCTGCGGCTGCCCTGGAGGAAGCGGAACGCTCGCCGCTTTGCAGCCAGTGTTCCTGCCCAGTCTGCAAGGACGCCATCGGGCTGCGGGTCATTCTGCTGGAATTGGACGGCAAATTTGAACAGGCTGCCCAGCTTTGCCAGGACTCCATGCAGCGTTTTCCGGACGAGCTGGACTTCACCGTTTTCTATAAACGCATCAAAAAGAAGATTGGACGTAAAACATGATCGTTGGAATTGATTTGGGTACCACCAACAGTCTGGTTGCCTGGGTGGACGGCCAAAAAGCCCGCCTGATCCCCAATCGCCTGGGCGAATTTCTGACCCCCTCCGTGGTCAGTGTGGACGCACAGGACGGGACCGTATACGTTGGCCGTACCGCTCTGGCCAGAGAAGGCTTGTATCCTTTTGACACCGCCTCGGTATTCAAGCGCAGCATGGGTACTGCCAAGGAATACAAACTGGGTGGTCGGACTTTCCGGCCGGAAGAACTTTCCAGTCTGATTCTGCGAAGCCTGAAAGAAGATGCCGAAACATATCTGGGCCAGCCTGTGGAAGAGGCTGTCATCAGTGTTCCCGCCTACTTCAATGACCAGCAGCGCCGCGCAACCCGGCAGGCCGGACAATTGGCAGGGCTTCGGGTGGAACGCATCGTCAACGAACCTACCGCCGCCGCCATGGCTTATGGGATCTGCGAACAGGGAGAAGACGGCCGCTATCTGGTTTTTGATCTGGGCGGAGGTACCCTGGACGTTTCCATTCTGGAACTGTTCCAGAACATCATCGAGGTACATGCCATCGCCGGGGATAACTTTTTGGGCGGAGAAGACTTTACCCAGGCTCTGCTGGAACTGTTCGCCCAAAAGACCAACCTGGATCTTGCCAGCCTCTCCCCTGCCGATGCTTTTCGGGTACGGCGGCAGGCCGAATGGGGAAAACTGGCTCTTTCGGAAGGGTTGTTGGCTGTTGTCAGCTGTGACGTGAACGGGAAGACCTATTCAACCGGCATCAGCCGGGGCGAGTACGAAACCGCCTGTCGTCCGCTGCTTGAACGCATCCGCAAGCCGGTGGAACGCAGCCTGCGGGATGCCGGCCTTTCCGTATCAGAGATTGATGATATTCTGCTGGTGGGCGGCGCCTCCAAAAGTCCGATTGTCCGTGGTTTCTGCAAAAATTTCTTCGGCCGCGATCCCCGTGCAGGCGTAGACCCGGATCAGGCAATCGCCATGGGGGCTGCTCTGGCTGCCGGCATCAAGGAGCGCAAAGAAGAACTGCGGGAGGTCATCCTGACAGACGTCTGCCCCTTCAGTCTGGGTGTGGAAGTATCCGCCACGAATGGTGTTTTCCGGGAAGACGGCCATTTTGCGCCGATCATTGAGCGGAATACCGTGATTCCGGTCAGCCGCACGGAACGATTCTACACCGTACATGACCAGCAGACCGAGGTGCGCATTGTGGTGCTGCAGGGAGAGAGCCGCATGGCCCGGGACAATCTGCAGCTTGGTGAACTGAGCATTCCCGTACCGCCCAACAGAGCCGGAGCGGAATCTATGGATATCACCTTCACATACGATGTGAATTCTCTGCTGGAGGTAGAGGTCCTGGTCAATTCCACCGGCCAGAAGCACCGCCGCATCATCCAGAACGGCAGTCGGGTGCTGACCGACGAGGAAGCACAGGAACGCCTGAAAAAACTGCAGTACCTGAAAATTCCGCCGCGGGAAGAGGAACCCAACCGCCTGCTGCTGTTTCGCGGCGAACAACTGTATCAGGAAACCCATGGAGCTGTCCGCCAGGAAGTGGACCGCCTGATGACATGGTTTGAGCAGGTTCTTTCCCACCAGGATCGCCGCGCCATTGAAAAGGCTCGCAAGGAACTATCCGAAGCCCTGGACCGTCTGGAAGAAATGGAGTGAGATTCATGCAGATCAAACGCTCTCTTCTGACGCTCTATTCCTGCCTGCTGGTTGTCGTTCCCACAGCCATGATCCTGGCCGTAGGTGTGCTGACCAGGGATGTGGTGATCATTCTGCTGCCCTGGGTTCTGGGGCCCATTCTTGGCGTATTCACGGGCAAATTATGGTTCAGCCGCGGGATGCTTCCGAAAGCGGAGCCCGGTCATGTGCCGGACCCTGCATTGAGGCGGGATGCCTTTGCTGTGTCCGGCATACAATTTTTTCCTGTCCACACCAATTACAATGAAGCCTCTCCCAAGGCACCGGAACGTCGTGTCTATCCCGCTGCGAAGCTGCTTTCCTGGGTCGGATTGATTCTGGCTTGGATCGGGTACCTTATTCCCGCGTTCTGCATCTTTGCCAGTTCGCTGGCAATTCTGCCTGCAGTGGCACTTTTTTCCGGACGCTGCGGGGCTTCATGGAAAGATCTCCCCTGTTCCGTCCGCCGCCGTTCTTTGACGGGGCTATGTCTGACAGTCGCCGGATTCTGGAGTTCGTCCCTTATCATCTATTTTTCGGTAACCCTGACGTAAGTCCGGGGCCAAAAACGCGAACATTCCCCTTCCGTGTTAAATACCGCACAGACAAAAAAGCGCCATAGAATCTTGCGATTCTATGGCGCTTTTTATGGTGGAGATGAGGGGAATCGAACCCCTGTCCGAAAAGAAAGCGGTTAGAGTATCTCCGGGCGCAGAGTGCTTATTGAAATTCCCGCGGTGCGAGCGAACACACGCGCTTTACACCTTGGTAGCTTCATGAATACCTGACGGGCTGCAAAGCTTAGGCCCGTGCATGTTCAGCACCTAATCGACGCCCCGGCCCCGTTCGGTGCTGAGACGGGCGGGACGGTCGCGCCTAATTAGGCAGCGACGGCAACAGTGTTGTTGTTGTCAGTTAATTTAGTTTGGCGCTTTTATCGTGGTGCACCGCCACGGCCCGCTGCTCACGCCCCTCTCCCCCCGTCGAAACCATTGCATCCCCCTATCAAGCGGCGCAGGGCGCCGCAATTGGCGATTGGTTGCCGAAAGGAACTGGCGTTTCAGCCTTTTTGACCTTTTTGTCAGTGCTGCTTCAGCGCGCGGTCAATATCGCGCTTGGCATCCCGTGCGGCGGCCGATGCACGCTTATCGTACAGCTTTTTGCCCTTGCAGAGTCCCAACTCTACCTTGACACGGCCATGCTTAAAGTAAAGGGAAAGCGGAACCAATGTGTATCCTTGCAGCTTGATCTGCTGGGCCAGACGGCGAATCTCTGTCTTATGAGCCAACAGACGCCGGGGACGAACCGGATCCCGGTTGAAGATGCTCCCCTGTTCATAAGGGCTGATATGCATTCCTTTTAGGATGATCTCCCCATTGTCGATATCCGCCCAGGCATCTTTCAGGTTGACGCCGCCGGCACGCAGGCTTTTCACTTCGGTCCCCACCAGTTCAATACCGGTTTCCAGGGCTTCCATCACAAAGTATTCATGGCGCGCTTCGCGGTTCTGCGCAATGATTTTTTTGGACGTCTGATCCTTAGCCAAGCGCGTCACCTCCTTTGCTTTTGGACGCCGGGTTGTAAAATTATACTGCGGGCCAGTCTCTTTGTCAAGCGGATTACAGTTCGCCGCGGCCTTCCATGGCACGATACAGCGTAGTCTCGTCCGCATATTCCAGGCTTGACCCCACCGGCAGGCCATAAGCCAGACGGGTCGTTTTAATGCCCAATGGCTTGATGAGCTTTGCCAGATACATGGCCGTGGCTTCCCCTTCCACTGTGGGGCTGGTGGCCATGATGACTTCCTTGACCTGGTCATCCAGACGGGCCAGCAGTTCCTTGACACACAGCTGGTCCGCACCGATGCCATCCATGGGCGAAATCAAACCGTGCAGGACGTGGTACAATCCCTTATACTCGTGGGTACGCTCAATGGCCTTGATATCCCGGGGCGCTTCCACCACACAGATGATGGAGCGATCCCGCTTGGGCGATGCACAGATGGGGCAGACCTCGCCGGAGGTATAGTCCTGGCAAAGGCGGCAGCGATGCAGGCGGGTCTTGGCAGCCTCGATGGCTTTGGCCAGTTCCATGGCCTGCTCATTGGACATCCCCATGACCTCATAGGCCATGCGGGTGGCACCCTTGCGCCCTACGCCGGGAAAGCGGGAAAACTGATCGATCAGGTTTTCCAGCGGTTCAGCGTTTTGCGGCATGGCGTACCTCTCAGCCCAGGCCGGGGATATTCATGCCACCGGTCATCTTGGACATTTCTTCTTCCGAATCCTTATCCACCGCAGCGACTGCACTGTTGACAGCCGCGGCGATCAGGTCTTCCAGCATCTCGATATCATCCGGGTCCACGGCCTCCGGCTTGATCTTGACGGCAGTGACCTCATGTTTGCCGGTCATGGTCACAGTGACCATTTCACCGCTGGCGCTGCCGGTATACTCACGGGCTTCGAGTTCGGCCTGCTTGGCACGGATGTCATCCTGCATTTTCTGGACCTGGCGCATCATGGCCTGGGGGTCGGGACGGCCGTAGCCTTTGGGAAGTCTTGCTTTCATGGAAATATCTCCTTTGTTGTTTATCTTTGCCGGTTAGGGCTGACGGCATTCCTGCCGGGGATCACTTTTCTTCTACCTGCACATCCACGCCCAGGGCCTGCATCTGACGGATGGTATCATCCACAGAGACCTTCGGCTGTCCATCGTCCTCTGTCTGTGGTTTTTCATAAGGACCGATGGAATAGCTCTGGTGCGTAACCTGATAAATCAATTCTTTGATCTGTTTGGAAGCTTCCTTGTTTTTGCGGATATAATCCCGGAATGCATCGCTGCATTCAAAGAGCACCCGCCGTCCATCACAGTAAGCGCGGGTCCCCTGCAGGAAAGAATTGAGCAGCGGATCGTTTTCAGACATGAGTTCCAGCACTGCCGACCATTGTGGAAAGGGCTGGATGGGGCCGGCGGGCACAGAGGGCCTGGGCCGGGACTTTTTGGGGGCCGAAACTGCCGTCTGGGCCGGTACCGGCTGAGACTGGGGATCCAGCGGCGGCAGTTCCGGCTGCAGAAAAGCAGGCTCACCTTCCTCCGCCGGCGGAACTTCGGTTTGGACCGGCGGAGCACTTGGCTGCACCACCGGCGGCACCGGATGGCTTTGCTGGGGTTGGGTATTTTGGACTACCGGCGGCACTGTGTAAGACGGAGCCGGTTGGGCTGCCGCAAAGGGCTGGGGCGCAGCAGGCGCCGCAGCAGCAGTAACCGTTGGCTGTACCGGCACAGCGTCCGGCTGGGTCAGGGAAAAGACCGCCAGTTCCAGTTCAATGCGCTGATCGGTGCCCCGGGCCATTTTTTCCAGTGCAGAGCCGAAAGCGTTGATGGCCCGCACCGCATCCCGCTGGGGAAAATCCTTGCGGGCTGTGTAGGCAGCTTCTTCTTCCGGGGAAGTACCGGTAAGCAGCTTTTCACCCCCGGGCAGAGCGCACAGCATCAGGTTGCGATAGTGTCCGGCCAGTTCCATGCACAGCCGGCGCATATCCACCGATTGCTGACGCAGCTGGGCAATTTCCTGCAAAGCGGTCACCGAATCGCCTTTGGCGATGGCATCGCTGATTTCAAACAGATATTGCCGGTCGGTAACGCCGGCCATACGGCGGACAAGAGCCTCATCCACCGTGTTGGACACGCCGGCACAGGTATCCAGAATGGAGAGCGCATCACGCATGGCGCCGTCCGCCAGACGGCCGATGAGTTCGGCGGCGCCGGGGTCCAGTTCGATCTTTTCCTCCCCGGCCACATACAAAAGGCGGCCCGCAATATCAGCGGCCGTGATGCGCTGGAAGTCGTACCGCTGGCAGCGGGACAGGATGGTGGCCGGAACCTTCTGCACCTCGGTGGTGGCCAGAATGAAGATCACATGCTCCGGCGGTTCCTCCATGGTCTTGAGCAGCGCATTGAAGGCAGAGGTAGACAGCATGTGCACCTCGTCGATGATATAGACCTTGTACTTGCACATGGCAGGCAGGTAGGCGGTCTCATCCCGCAGGTCACGGATATCATCCACGCTGTTGTTGGAGGCCGCGTCGATCTCCGAAATATCCAGCACACTGCCGTCGTCCACACCCTTGCATACAGCGCATTCGCCGCAGGGCTCCGGGCTGGAGGTATCCAGGCAGTTGACCGCCTTGGCAAAAATCTTGGCACAGGTGGTCTTGCCTGTACCGCGGGTGCCGGTGAACAGGTAGGCATGGCCGATACGTCCGGCTGCGATCTGGTTCTGCAGCGCAGTCACAATGGCCTGCTGGCCGACCACATCGGCAAAACGGCGGGGACGCCACTTGCGGTACAACGCGCGATACATGCCAAACACCTGCCTTTTCAAAATATAAGTAGGTAAGGTACAGCCGCCCTATGCAGCCATGACCATAACAAAAAACGGACAGGGCCGCGCGGGTGTGCCCCGCGGTTGTGCTGTTTTGCATACGGATGCAGGCTTGCCGCAGCACCGGGGCGCCAACGCTTAATGCTGCTCGGTTCCCCGCCTGACATGGTTCACGCGGTCCCCGCGCACGGGGCCCACATCCGTATGCAAAACAGCGCAAAGTGCCCTGTCCGCTTTTGTTATTATACATGATTTGTGCGTCGAATGCAAGAGGTTCCCGCTCTCCTGCCCCATTTCACCGGCAGAAGTTCACAGCGCCTCAAACAGCTGTTTGGCATAGTCGGCGCTGGCCTTGGCGTCCCTGGCGTAGAAATCCGCCCCGATCTGCTCGGCAAAGGAGGGTGTGAGCACCGCGCCGCCTACCATGACCTTGCAGGGCAGGTTTGCCTTGTGCAGCTCCTCAATGGTGGCCTGCATGCTGGGCACGGTGGTGGTCATCAGAGCCGAAAGCCCCACCAGCGGCGCACCGGTTTCCCGCACGGCCTGGACCACCCGCATGGGGTCCACATCCCGGCCAAGGTCGGTGACTTCGTAACCGTAGTTTTCCAGCACCACACGCACAATATTCTTACCGATATCGTGGATATCTCCCTTGACGGTAGCCAACACGATCTTGCCCTTGCTGACGCTCTGCTGCCCGCTGTTGGCAATGGCCGTCTTGATGACATCAAAGGCTGCCTGAGCGGCAGTAGCTGCCTGCAGCAGCTGAGGCAGGAATAAAGTGCCTTTTTCAAAACCGTCCCCCACCGTGTCCAAAGCCGGAATCAGGGACAGATTTACCACGTCCAGAGGTTCCCGGCTCAGCAGGGCCTGCTCGGCCGCCCTCCGGGCTTCCTTCTTGAGTCCTCGGCGCACGGCATCAGCCAGCGGGTCCTCATTGCCGGAAGTTTCAGACGCTGCCGGTGTTGCGGCAGCGGGGGTCGCCTTCACGGCCTGTACAGTCTGGGTCTGCTGTCCGGCATAGGCCTGGACATAATCGGCACACTGGGCATCCTGGACGGTGAGCACCCGGAAGGCCCGCACAGCAGCCATCATCTCCGGCGTGTTGGGGTTCATGATGGCCAGATCCAGTCCGGCCTGCATGGCCAGGGTCAGGAAGGTGGTGTTCATATACCCACGGCAGGGCAGACCGAAACTGATGTTGGACACTCCCAGTACGGTGCGCACTCCCAGTTCCCGCTTGCACAGTTCCATAGCCTTGAGGGTCTCTGCAGCGGAGGCCTGCTCGGCGGAGACGGTGAGGGTCAGACAGTCGATATATACATCTTCCCGGGGGATCCCGACGGCATCTGTGGCCGCCACGATCTTTTGGGCTACTGCAAACCGACCTTCCGCCGTCTTGGGGATGCCGTTCTCATCCAGGCACAGCCCTACCACAGCAGCACCGTACTTTTTGCACAGGGGCAAAATGGCTTTCAGGGACTTTTCCTCCCCGTTGACCGAGTTGACGATGGGTTTGCCGTTGTAGATACGCAGGGCCCGTTCCAGGGCGGCAGGGTCGTTGGAATCCAGCTGCAAAGGCAGGTCGGTGACAGCCTGCAGCTCACGCACCAGCATTTCCAGGGTGGCGGCCTCATCAATACCGGGCAAGCCGGCATTCACATCCAGCACCTGGGCACCGGCTTCCGCCTGGGCCACAGCCTGGGCACAGGCATAGCCGCTGTCCCCTTCCCGCAAGGCCTGCTGCAGCCGCTTTTTGCCTGTGGGGTTGATGCGCTCGCCCACCACGGTGATGCCTTCCACCTCCACGCAGCGCACGGGGGTGCACAGACGGCTGCGGCGCACGGGGATCTTCTGAGCCGGGGTCAGCTCCGCAAAGGCGGCGCGGAGTTCCCGGATATATTCGGGGGTGGTACCGCAGCAGCCGCCCACCATGGAAATGCCCGACGCCGCATAGGGCAGCATCTGCTCCACAAAGCCGTCGGCGGTCAAATCATAGCTGCCATCCGGGTTGGGCAGGCCTGCATTGGGCTTGACGAATACCGGCATACCCGCAGGCACCACCCGGCACAGCCGTTTGGCGAAGGGCAGGATTTCATCTGGACCAAGAGAGCAGTTGATGCCCACGGCATCCACGCCCAGGCCCGCCGCCGTAATGCCGAAGCTTTCCACCGTGCAGCCGGTAAAGGTGCGGCCCCGGCTTTCAAAGCTCATGGAGGCCAGCACCGGCAGGGTGCTGTTTTCTTTGGCGGCCAGAACGGCGGCTTTCAGCTCATACAGATCGGTCATGGTCTCAATGACGATGAGGTCCGCTCCGGCCTGCACCCCCGCCTGCACAATCTGCGCAAATCGGGCGCAGGCATCCTCAAAAGAAAGGGTGCCGGTGGGGGCCAGAAGTTCCCCCAAAGGTCCGATGTCCAACGCCACCAGAGCCCCGTAAGGCTGGGCGGCCCGACGGGCACAGGCAACGGATGCTTCAATGGTCTGGGCAGCGGTATAGCCCGTACCTGCCAACTTTTGTTCATTGGCGCCGAAAGTGTTGGCATACAGGATGTCAGCCCCTGCGGCGGCGTATTCCCGGTGGATTTCCTCCAGGGTATCGGGCATCAGAAAGGCCGCCAGTTCCGGCTTCTGACCGGGCTGCAGGCCCCGCTTCTGCAATTGGGTGCCAAGACCGCCATCCAGAAATACAAAGCGGCGGCGGGCAAAAATTTCCTCAATCGTCACAGGTCATTCCCCTCTTTCGATAAGCACAGGTTTCGCGCAGCAGACAATGGCCGCATCCGGCCCGGGCACCGGTGACCGGGTGGTCAGCGGTGCCCAGAATGGCCGTCACGCTCTTGCGCGGGGTGAGCAGATGCTGGGGCGTGACCGCCAGACCCAGTCCCCGCACCGTGTCCAGTGCCAGACAAAGATCATGCTGCAAGGTCAGCGGGCAGTCGCCGTACCCGGGTGAATACCGCCCGGTAAGCCACAGGCCCTGGCTCCGGGCCCAGCGGCGGGCCTCTGCCTCCACATCATCACACAGGCCATCCATAGCCGCAGAAGCGGTGGCGTCCACCGCCGCTCCAAGAGCAATATCCGAAAGTTCCAGGCGGCGGATAAGGGCGTCCGCCCCGCTGCCCATGGTCACGGCCATGAGCACCAGGCCGCTGCAGCCCTGCAGATGTCGGGCCAGATCGGTACCTGCATCCCGCAGGTCCAGGGCCCGGGGCGGCAGAGTGCGCCACACGCCCCGGGGCGTGGCAGCGCGCCGCAGAAGTGTTTCAGCTTCATCCAGCAGGCCGGTCGTAGCTTCATCGGGAGTCCAGCCGGTGGCGCCCAGATAGCGCAGCACGGTGCGGCGGTCCGCCGCGTGGTAGGCAAGTTCCATGGCTTGTTTTACGCTGCCCTCTTACAGCAGATCGCGGATGCCCTCGTACACGGCCACCGCCACTTCGGGATCATTCATAGCGTACAGATGCACACCGTCGGCGCCGCCTTCGATCAGGTCCCGCATCTGGTTGACGGCATACTCAATGCCAGCCTTGCGCAGGGATTCGGGATCATCCTGCCAGCGGGAAATCATCCGGGTGAAGGCGGAAGGCAGACTGGCACTGGACAAAGCCACAGTGCGCTCGATCTGGGAACGGCGCACGATGGGCATGACCCCTGCCGACACAGGCAACGTAACACCGGCACGACGGGCCAGGTTGAGGAAGCGGTAGAATTTGCCGTTATCAAAGAAAAGCTGGGTCAGCAGATGGGATGCGCCTGCCTCCTGCTTATAACGCAGATTCTCCACGTCGGCGGCCAGACTGGGCGCCTCGGGATGTCCTTCCGGGTAGCAGGCCGCATGGATGTCAAACTCCGGTTTAGTCTGCCACACAAAGGCGGCCAGATCACTGGCGTGGTGGAAGTCCGGGCTTTCGGGGCGGGCGGGGGTCCGATCGCCCCGCAGGGTCAGCACGTTGCGCACGCCGGCTTCGTCCAGTTCCTCCAACAGAGCGGCGGCCTTGGCCCGGTCACTGCCCATGCACAGAATATGGGCCAGAGGCTCCACACCCAGTTCGTTTTTCAGGAAGCGCGCCACTTCTACGGTGGAGACGCCGCCGGTAGACCCGCCCGCACCATATGTGACACTGATGAAATCGGGATGCAGGGTCTCCATGGTGCGCAGGGCGTCCTTCATGCTTTCAAAACGGACACTCTGTTTCGGGGGAAAGCATTCAATGGAAAAAACACAGGGTTTGCGTTTGAACATCTGTGAAATGAGCATGGTTTGTTTCTCCTTTGCCTGTATGGCGAAAATACGGCCCGCCCGCAAACCAGTGCGGACAGGGCCGGAATGATTGGGAAAGGACTTATGCAGCGGGCGCCAGAGGTTCTTCTGTTTCCGCACCGGAAGAGGCAGTCACCTGCCAGCTCCCATCGGCGTTTCCGGTCACAGCAATGGTCCCCTGCTCGTCGGTGCGCCAGACCTCCACGCCGTTCTGGGCAAATCGGTCCAGCACTTCCTGATGGGGATGGCCGTAATCATTGTTCAATCCGCAACTGACCACAGCCAGCTGCGGGTTCACAACAGACAGCAGCGTCTGGGTATTGGAGGTATTGGACCCGTGATGGCCCGCTTTGAACACGGTGGAGGGAATGTCAAAAGCTGCCGTCAGGACAAGTTCCTCCTCTGCGTCCGCCTCGGCATCGCCGGTACACAGGAAAGAAAACTTTCCCAGTTCATAGCGCACGCACAGCGAGATGTCATTGAGGTTCACATCTTCCCTGTCTTCCGGGATGAGTCCGGCATACAGTACGGTAAGAGTTCCCTCCCCGACAGCCTGCTGCCATCCCTGTTCAGCCTGTACACAGGGAGTGCCGGTGTCCCGGGCAGCCTGAAGCACCCGGGCAAGAAGCCCGCTTTCGGCATCTGCTACCGAAAGATCTGGCAGAAGCAGCGTCCCCACCTCAAAGTTTTCCAGCACATCTTCCATGCCGCCGATATGATCCGCATGAGGATGGGTCATGACCACCAGATCCAGTTTCTGCACACCGGTGGCCCACAGATCGTCCACCAGGGTATCTGCACTTTGCTGGGTGCCGGCATCAATGAGGCAGTAACTGCCGCCGGAGGCGATGAGCACGGAATCCCCCTGCCCCACATCCCAGAAGGTCACGACGGCCTGCCCTTCCTGCGGAGTTTGGGAAACATAAGAATCGGAATCAATCCCGAAGAATTCATAAAGCTCGGACCAGGCCGGCAAAATGCCTTGTCCGCCATATGTATCAATGGCCCAGGACCCCACCGCCAGTGCCACGGCACAAAGTACGCCGATTATCACGGCGCGGGTGGAGAGTTCCGGGGTGCGGCCATCGCCGCCCCGCTTAGCCATTGTCGTACCCGGCAGAGAGTTTGCGCTCCTGCCACTGGGCCTGGGTCACCAGGACAGCACGAGGTTTGGCGCCCTCGTAAGGTCCGATGACGCCCTCCTGTTCCATCTGGTCCATGATGCGTGCCGCCCGGGCATACCCCAGCTTGCAGCGGCGCTGCAGCAGACTGGTGGAGGCCTGTCCGGCTTCGATCACGCACTCCACCGCCTGCTCGAACATAGGATCGCGGGTATTGTCCCCGTCGTCGGAGTCCGCTCCCTTGCCGCCCTTTTCGGCCACGGCACGGCGTTCCATTTCAGCGATCATCTCTTCATCATACTGTTCGGAGCTGGTGGACTTGATGAAGTTCAGCACGGCGCTGATTTCCTCATCGGTGACATAGGTGCCCTGCACGCGGACAGGCTTGGCCGCGCCCACCGGCAGGAAAAGCATATCGCCGTTGCCCAGCAGTTTTTCCGCACCGCCGGAGTCCAGGATGGTTCGGGAGTCGATCTGGCTGGAAACCGCAAAGGCGATGCGGCTGGGAATGTTGGCCTTGATCAGGCCGGTGATGACGTCCACACTGGGACGCTGGGTGGCCACGATCAGGTGGATACCGGCAGCACGGGCTTTCTGGGCAATGCGGCAGATATAATCTTCCACTTCCTTGCCCGCCACCATCATCAGGTCGGCCAGCTCGTCAATGATGATGGCGATATAGGGCAGATGCTCCATATCGGGATGCTGTTTGGCAAGCTTGTTGTAACTCTTGATATCGCGGACGTTGTTTTCAGCAAAGAGCTTGTAACGGCGTTCCATCTCCGCCACCGAGGCCCCCAGTGCCCCCGCTGCCTTGCGGGGTTCGGTGACCACCGGCATGAGCAGATGGGGAATGCCGTTGTACTCGGCCAGTTCCACCACCTTGGGGTCAATGAGGATCAACTTGACATCCTCCGGCCCGGAACGGAACAAAAAGCTGATGATGATGGAGTTGACACACACCGACTTACCACTGCCGGTAGAACCGGCGATAAGCAGATGGGGCATCTTGCACAGGTCCGCCACCTGGGCCTGACCGGCAATATCCTTACCCAGAGCCATGGTCAGGGGGCTGCGCATATTGATATAGTTCTGTGCCTCGAAGACGCTGCGGATGTTGACGGTGGTGCGGATCTTGTTGGGCACCTCGATGCCCACAGCCGGTTTCCCGGGGATGGGAGCTTCGATACGCACTCCGGCGGTAGCCAGGTTCAGGGCAATATCATCGGCCAGACTGGTGATGCGGCTGACCTTGATACCGGCCTGAGGCTGCAGTTCGTACCGGGTGACCGAAGGTCCGCGGCAGATGTCCAGGATCTTGGTCTTGACGCCAAAGCTGTCCAGCGTGTTGACCAGAACATCGGCGTTGCGTTTCATTTCCCGCACCGCACCGCTCTCATCCTCCGGACGGTTGGCATTGAAAAGATTCAAGGAGGGATAGCAGTAAGGCTGATGCTCCTTCTGCAGCAAATCCAGCGCTTTGGCTTCCGGGGTCTGTGTAATGGGGACCGGACTGGAAATGGGAGCCGACGCCGAATTGCCGACCTCCGTGCTGACTCGCAGGCGCCCGACAGGCGCAGGCTGGTTGGCTGGCAGCGACACCGACGCCACCGCTGCCTGCTGGGCAGTCATGGGCACAGGCTCCTGCTTCTGGGTCAGCAAATCCGACACAGGAATGCCGGCATTCCATGCTGCCGTAGCCGGATCAACCAGCACGTTGTCATCATCAAAACTGCCGCCCAGAGTGGGGATCACCGCAGTCTTGGGCTGCGGCGGTACTGCCGGCTGCTGCGCCTGGACCGGCGGCTGAGAAAGATCCAGCGTTGTGGCAAAGGATTCTTCCGGTTCCGGCAAATCCAGGTGCACTTCGGAAGAAACATCCTGATGCACCGCCGTGCGGGGTGCCGGACTGCTCATAGCCCGACTGATCAGGGCATCCAGCTCACTCTCACTGGCCTGCACCACCTCCGGTTCTTCCTCCTGGGCATCCAGATGAAGTTCAAAATCTTCTTCCGGCTCCGGCTCGGGCATCGGTGCCTTGGCGGGAGCCGGCGTTTTTTTGCGTCCCAGCTGCTCCAACGGGTCCAGTCCGAAGGTTCCGCCAGGTCCGATAACCACTTTCTCCAGCGGATCATGATTGACCGCATTTTCCAGCGCGCGAGTGGATGCATCCGGTCCCAGATCCACATCAAAATCCGGCCGGTAGACCGGCGGTGCGGCGGGACGAGTCTTGGCCGCAGGCTGCTGCGCCGCCTGCGGTGCGGAAGCATTCTGGCGGGCTTTTTCCTCCTGTTCCAGGTAAGGCTCCACATCAAATGCCGGATGCTGTGCCGGCTGCGGCTGCCGCGGCAGCGTACCGGTCAGATTTTCCAGCGGTTCTTCTTCCGGACTTTGGCCGAACAACTGCGTATCGTAGGCTGTTGCCTCGGCGCGGCGGGCGGCCTGGGTGTCTTCGTACTTCTGCATGGTCTGGTTGATGAAGCGCACCACATCCGCCGGGGTCAGCGCAAAGAAGACCATCAGTCCCATGGCAAAAAGCAGCAGCATAACGATGTTGGCCCCCGGACGGCCGAGCACCGAAAGCAGCAGCGCGCCCGCACTGCCCAGTACGCCGCCGGACCAGAACCGGGTATATCCCCAGTTATACAGCATCTTGATAATATCCCACGCTGTGGATTCATGAACTGCAAACTTGGAAAACACCACCGGAACACTGGCGCCGACCACGCCCATCAGGACCATCTTGGCCACAAAAACGCCCACACGGTACCCGGATGCCACCAGGTATGCCAGATACAGCAAGAAGGGACCGAGAATATAGGTCATGATGCCGAACACACCGAACAGTGCATTGCGCATCAGAAGCCAGAAATCCTGTCCGCGGACCAGCACCAGCGCGATAACCAGCAGCCCCAGCCCCGCCAGCAGCACGCTGCGGCCAAGGTTCTGTGTTTCGGCCCGACGCTGGGCCCGACGCGACGGCTGCTTGTGCGCCGCAGCGGAAGAGCGGCCCTTGTTGATTTTGCTGCGGGATCCGCTTTTGCTTTTGGACGAGCCGGACGAGCGCGAGGACGAGGACGAACGATAGGTCGATTTGCCTGACCTTGAACTTGCCATCTTACCATACTCCTCTATGTATTTTCAGCCTTCACCCGGCCGGAACCGACCGGCGGCACCACGCAGGAGCGCGGAATGCCGTTGACTATGTAATGGGGCAAACTGCCCCTTATAGCATATAGGTTATTCTAGCACGAAACAGGGCGGTTGTAAAACCCCCGCAAGAGATTTTACGTTTCGGGATTTCTGTATCTGCCTTTTGGTGTGCGGCCGGATTCGATCTCTTTATAGAGGTAGCGCAGGGCATCATCCAGCCCGCCCAGAGAGTCGATCAACCCCTCCTCCACCGCCTGCTGTCCGTTGAGCACTGTGCCCATATCCATGACCAGTTCTCCGGTGTTGTGCATGAGCTGGGTAAAGCGTTTGGCCGAAATGGCCGAGTGCCCCGCCACAAATCCCACAATACGTTCCTGCATCTGTTCAAAGTAGCGCAGGGTCTGCGGGACCCCCAGCACCATGCCAGAATGCCGGACCGGATGCACCGTCATGGTGGCGGTGGGCACAATAAAGCTGTGCCGCGCCGACACTGCCAGCGGAATCCCGATGGAATGGCCGCCTCCCAGAACCAGCGTGGCACTGGGTTTGCTGACCCCGGCAATAAGTTCCGCCAGCGCCAGCCCTGCCTCCACGTCCCCTCCCACCGTGTTCAGGATGACCAGAAGACCCTCTATGGAAGGGTCTTCCTGAATATCCACCAGCAGCGGGATCACATGCTCGTACTTGGTGGTTTTCTGGTTATCAGGTGCCAGTGTGTGGCCCTCAATGGTACCAATGACCGTCAGGCAATGGATGGCGTGGCGGCCCCGGGTGGTTTCGATCAGGCCGGATTCAGCAATGAGATCATTTTTCAGCCGTGCCTGCTCCGCCGGCTCCGACGACTGCGCAGATTGTTTTTTCATGAAGCAGTTCCCCTTTCTTTGGTCAGATGCCTGTTTTCAGTATAGCCAGACCGGAGGGCAAATATTTTTTATTGCGATACACAGCGGTTTGTTTTGTAAGTGTTAGATAAAAATTTGACAATCTTAGGGAAACACATTATACTTTTTCCATAGAATAGACAGGGCACAGTGTGGTGCCACAACAATGAGGGGGCGTATGACATTGGCCACACAAAACAAAGCCTCCCTGCCGGTGATCAAACGGTTGCCAAAATATTACCGTTATCTGAACAATCTGGCAGCGGAGGGCCGGGACAAGATCTCTTCCAGTGAGCTGGCCCGCATGATGGGCACGACCGCCAGCCAGGTACGGCAGGACTTCAACTGTTTCGGAGGGTTCGGACAGCAGGGCATCGGGTATAAGGTGGATGTACTTCTGGCAGAGATCAGCAAACTGTTGTTTGGGGACGGCGAGCTCCTGCCCACCATTCTGATCGGTGCCGGTCGTCTGGGCACTGCGGTTTCCAGTTTTATTTCCCGTGATACCAACGGGTATCGCCTTCTGGCGGTGTTCGACATCAACCCCGATCTGATCGGCAAGGAGATGGCCGGCGTTCCCATCCACGCACTGGATGAGCTGGAATCTTTCTGTGCCAAGAACAAGCCGGTGGTGGCGGTCCTGTGTGTGCCGCGTCAGAGTGCCACCGAACTTTCGGGAGAACTGGTCCGCTTGGGAATCCAGGGATTCTGGAACTTCAGCCATTATGACATGTCGGTGGAATATCCCGATGTCACAGTGGAAAATGTACATCTGGGCGACAGCCTGATGAGCCTGGGCTACCGGTTGCGCAACCGGGACGAATCCTGAATCATAATCACGCGGTAGAACGGGCGCGGCCAATTGACCGCGCCCCTTGTTTGGTCCCCGGATCGGACTGCACCGCCAACGGAGAAATGTAAGATGGCAAAATTGTATTTTCGTTACGGCGCCATGAACAGCGGCAAAACCACCGCCTTGCTGCAGGTGGCTTTCAATTACAAAGAGCGCGGTATGCGGGTTCTGATTCTGAAAGCCAGCATCGACACAAAGGGCGGTGACCACATTGTTTCCCGTCTGGGTGTCAGCTGTAAAGTGGATAAGCTTGTCACCCCGGAAATGAACATTCTGGATGAGGTGCGTGCGGATGCCGAAGCTCACGGAAAACCGGCCTGTGTACTGTGCGATGAGAGCCAATTTTTCACGCCGGAGCAGGCGGAGCAGTTGTTCCTGGTGACAGTGGATCTGGGCATCCCGGTCATCTGCTACGGGCTGCGCGCTGATTTCATGCTGCGTGGTTTTCCCGGCTCCACGCGCCTGCTGGAACTGGCCCACTCCATCGAAGAGATGAAAACCATCTGTGCCTGCGGCCGCAAAGCCATGTGCAACGGACGCAAAGTAAACGGACAGTTCGTGTTTGAAGGGGCACAGGTGGCCATTGATACCGTAGACAACGTGGAATATGAAAGCCTTTGTCCCCAATGCTGGTACCGGGAGTACCGTGCTTTTCTGAAGCGCACCCACAAATAAAAAGAGCATTTTTGCGGAGAATCACAGTCGTTTTCTGGCCCCCGACGTGCAAAATATGTGCGCCGGGGGTCATCTTTGTTTCTGTGCGCATTTTTTGCACGCCGTTTTGCCCATACGAATCATTTTTGCGCTTTGATATATGTTTCTATTTTTTCCATTTTGTTTTCGCACTATGTCGATGATAGATGTATTTTGTTGAATTGTTTTGTTTATTTTATCTTTTTGCATCTTTGTTCTTCATTTTTGTTCCTTTTTGTGAATTGCCATTTTGCACAATCAGCGGTAACAAAGATAGTATATTTTGACATATGCACCAATTGCTCTCCGAAAACTAGGGCAAATAATGCGCGCTTTTTATGAGGACGAACACAATCCGATATTTTTTTGTTGTAAAAGTTTTGCTATCATAATGACGTTGGGCAGGCCGCGGGGTTCCCGCACCTGTTATGTGATTTATAGCTATAGGAGGAAAAAACAATGAAAAAGGCGATTGCACTTGCACTGGCCGGCGTGATGAGCGTTGGTCTGCTTGCGGGCTGCGGCAGCACCGGCAGCTCTTCGTCGGCCAGCACCGGCACCGACGCCGCCACTGGCGAAACTTCCACCACCTCTTCCGGCGACGGCAGCCTGTCGATCAGCTGGTGGGGCGGCGACAGCCGTCACACTGCATACCAGAATGCTCTGGCTGCGTTCACCGAGGAAACCGGCATCCAGGTTGACACCCACTACGGTGCCTGGTCCGGCTGGGAAGATCAGACTTCCGCCGCTCTGTATTCCGGCAACGCCGAAGATGTCATGCAGGTCAACTGGAACTGGCTGAGCCAGTACAGCGGCGATGGCAGCAAATTCGTCGACCTGAATGAGTATTCCGACATCATTGATCTGTCCCAGTTCCCGCAGAGCACCCTGGATGCCTGCACGGTAGCCGGCAAGCTGCAGGCCCTGCCTGTGTCCATGACCGGCCGTATCTTCTACTGGAACATGAACACCTTCAAGGAAGCCGGCATTGAGGAAGTTCCTTCTACGCTGGATGACCTGTACGCCGCAGGCGAAGCCTTCAAGACCAAGCTGGGCGACGACTATTATCCCCTGGCCATGGGCGAATACGACCGCATGCTCCTGATGACCTTCTACCTGGAAAGCACCTACGGCAAGCCCTGGGTGGAAGACAACACCCTGCAGTACACCGTGGAAGAAATTGCCACCGGCATTGATTTCATCCAGAGCCTGGAAGACAACCACGTCATTCCCAGCCTGCAGACCATGAACGCGGCCGGCATCGACGGCAACAACTCCATCGACAAGAGCGAGCAGTGGATCAACGGCATGTACGCCGGCATCTTTGAATGGGATTCTTCCGCCACCAAGTACAAGGGCTCCCTGGCCGATCCTTCCGGCTTCACCGTCGGCAACGAGATCAAGTTCGGCGACAAGGCCAACGGCGGTTTCTCCAAGGTTTCCATGGGTCTGGCCATCACCGAGACCTGCCAGGATAAGGAAGCTGCCGCGCAGCTGATCAACTTCCTGCTGAACGGCGACGGCGCCGGCATCATGGGCTCCGAGTGCGGCATCCCCAACTCCGCTTCCGGTCTGGCCGCTGCGGAAGCCGCTGGTGCGGTGGATGAACTGGTTCTGGAAGCCAACACCAAGGTCATGCAGTTCGTCGACTTCCAGCTCGACCCCACCTATGAGAGCAACGATCTGAAGGCCAACCCCGGCGGTGTTTACACCGACGTGTTCGGCGGTTACAGCTACGGCGAGTACACCGACTCCACCGAAGCTGCTACCGATCTGTATGACGGCGTGACCGAAGCTCTGGAAGATGCCGCCAAGGGCTGATCTTCCTTTCTGAATCTGTAAGCCAGCCTGCGCCGGCCCCCACGATTTGATACCAACCGAACGGGGGCCGGCGCTCTTACTGGTATTCACTTCTGAACAAATCATGAACAAGGCGGCCTGCATGCCGCCAAGGACATCGGGCCCCGCCCCGCAAACATCTTTCGCAAAGGAGGCACTTGAATGAGCACCGCATCTGCACCCGTCAGACGTTCGCCGTTCAAAAAATGGTGTGACCAAAACACCGGCTTGTTCTTCCTGATTCCCTGGATTCTGGGTTTCCTCATCTTTAAGTTCTATCCGTTCGCCAGCTCCCTGTATTACAGCTTCACGGACATGAACTTCTTCAAGGGCATCCGTGAATACGGAATCATGAACTACATCGATATTTTCACCGAGAAGGAGACCCGCACCGCTCTGCTGATTACCTTCAAGTACGCGTTCATCACCGTGCCGCTGAAGCTGGTTTTCGCGCTGTTCATCGCATACATCCTGAACTTCAAGATCAAGTTTGTGAACCTGTTCCGCACCGTGTACTACATTCCGTCCATTCTGGGCGGTTCCGTGGCCATTGCTGTGCTGTGGCGTGCCCTGTTCCGTGACACCGGCGTCATCAACACCATGCTGGGCTTCTTCGGAATTCAGGGTCCCGACTGGCTGGCTGACCGTACCTGGGCGCTGTTCATCATCTGCCTGCTGCGTGTGTGGCAGTTTGGTTCCGCCATGGTGCTGTTCCTGGCTGCCTTGAAGGGCGTCTCGGTGGATTTGTATGAGGCTGCCACCATCGACGGTGCCTCCAAGACCCGCCAGTTCTTCTCCATCACCGTCCCCATGATCACCCCCGTTATCTTCTACAACCTGGTCACTCAGATTGCCCAGGCGTTCCAGGAGTTCAACGGCCCGTACATCATCACCGGCGGCGGTCCCCGCAATTCCACGACCCTTGTCGCCCTGCTGGTGTACAACTACGCCTTCAAGGAGAACGAGATGGGCATGGCCTGTGCTCTGGCCTGGGTCATGTTCGTGATCGTTATGGTGCTGACCGTCATCGCCTTCAGCAGCCAGAAGCACTGGGTCTACTACGCTGACTAAGGACGAAGGAGGAATCGAAAATGACACCCATGAAACTTGAAACCCGGCATAAGATTGCCAGATTCTTCCAGTATTTTGTCCTGATCGTGGTCGGCTTTGTGATGATCTATCCCCTGCTGTGGATGATCGGCGCCACCTTCAAGAGCAATGCGGAGATCTTTACCGGCATCGGCTTTATCCCCACCAATCCCACCCTGGACGGTTATGTGGCTGCCGTGACCCAGAACTACGGCGGCGACATCAACATCTGGCGTGCTTTCCTGAACACCTACAGCTATGTGATCCCCAAGGTCATCTTTACGGTGATCTCTTCGGTTATCGCCGCTTACGGTTTCAGCCGCTTCAAATTCAAGGGCCGGGACATCCTGTTCAGCATCATGATCTCCACCCTGTTCCTGCCTCAGGTCGTCCTGAACGTGCCGCAGTACCTGATGTACAACACCTTCGGATGGATCAACAGCCCGCTGTATCTGCCCCTGTGGGTTCCCACCCTGTTCGCCACCGAGACCTACTTCGTGTATCAGCTGGTGCAGTTCATGCGCAGCATTCCTCACGATCTGGACGAAGCCGCTTCCATTGACGGCTGCGGTCCCGTGAAGATCCTGTACAAAATTATCTGCCCCATGCTCTCCCCCTCCCTGGTGGCCTGCGGCCTGTTCCAGTTCATGTGGAGCTGCAACGACTTTATGGGTCCGCTGCTTTATGTAACCACCCCCACCAAGTATCCCATGTCCATCTTCGTCAAGCTGTCCATGGACGGCGACGCCGGTTTCAACTGGAACCGGATCCTGGCTTTGTCCCTCATTTCCATCATCCCGCAGCTGGTCGTCTTCTTCTGCGCACAGGATGCCTTCATTGACGGCATCGCGGCCGGCAGCGTCAAGGGTTAAACACTTTTTGAAAACCCGGTAGTTATCCGATCAGGATGCAAGCTGCCCCGTACCGCTTGAAACAAAGGGGTACGGGGCAGTTGATTTTGAAAACAACGCGCCTTATTGGCTCTTACAATAAAAAAGCGCCGCGCTGTATGGCGCGGCGGTTTGTGGGTTCTTATCTTCTTTCAGTTGCCCTTGTTCACCCGCTTGAAATATTGGCGGTACTGCTGGGGCGAAAGTCCGGTGGCATCCTTGAACACCCGACGGAAATGGGCACTGGTCATGAATCCGGCCTTTTCCGCCACAGTGGAAATGCTGTCATTGGTCTTTTCAATCAGACTCTGGGCTGCCTTGATGCGAACACCGTTGATGTATTCGATGAGACTCAGGTTGATGGTCTTCTTGAACAAGCGGCTGAGATAATACGGACTGATATAGAACTGGCTGGCGATGCCGGTCAGGGTCAGCTTTTCGGCGTAATGTTCGGCAATGTAGCTCTGGATCTGGTCCACGATACGGTTGGTCACACGACCATTGTCCCCGCCCAGCTCTTTCTGTGTTTCGCACATTTTTTGCAGTTGGAGGAGCAGGGTGGCCAGGAGCATTTTCCGTGCGGCATGGCTTTCCGGCTCTTCCCCCTGAATGGCGATAAGCTGCTGCAGGACCGAGTACACATAGTTCTGCTGCTTCACCGTAATATTGCTGAGCAGGTGGTTTTCCTCCTGCCCCAGAAAGGTGAAAAAGTCCAGTTCCGGAAAGGCATCCACCACTTCCTGCAGATACTCCGCACTGAAGTTGCAGACGATGCGGCTGGAAGGGCCATCCCCTACCGACCCGGTTTTGTGGATCTGATTTTCGCCGATCATGATCACACTGCCGGCGTTCACAATGTAAGCAGCATCTTCGATGAAATAGCGGCGGGTGCCCTCTACTTCATAGTAAATCTCATACTTGTGATGGGTGTGGAAAGTGGACATTTCATAGTTGGTCTCATACCCCACATACTCAATGAAAAAGTCCACATGGGGAGAATAGGTATATTCACGCACCAAAATCACTTCTCTCCTTGTGCCCGCTGACGAACTGCGGTTCTTTTTTGTCGTTTTCTAAACCATAGCACAAATTTTGCTAATTTGCAAATCATTTTTCAATCGGGAGGTCCCCCATGCAAATCAAGCTTCTTCGCGCCATGACACGCAGCGCCGTGTTTGAACTGTGCAACGAAAGTTGCTACTACTCCCCCACGCCGTTTACCGTCCTTTTGAACGGTTCGTCCGTTCTGCAGGAATGCAAAACGAATGTTTTTTCCGTGTATGGGCTGGAGCCCGGGCACGACTACACTGTTTGTGTGCAGGACGGCACCGGACAGGGAGAACTCTCCTTTCAGACCCAGGCGGAGAGTTTCTTTGTGGATGCTTCCCGCTACGGTCTGGCCGGAGACGGCGTGACCGACGACACCGCCAAATTGCAGGCAGCCATTGCCACCTGCCCTCCGGGGGGCACCGTCTATGTGCCGGCCGGAACCTATCGCACCCAAAGCCTGTTCCTGCGCAGCCAGATCACGCTGTACCTGGAAAAGGGCTGCACCCTGCTGGGCGGCACCGACCGGAGCCAATACCCGATCCTTCCGGGGGTCCTTCCCTGCTGTGACGAGGTGAGCGAGTGCTATCTCGGCACCTGGGAGGGCAATCCCCTGGATTGCTTTGCCGGACTCATCAATGTGATCCATGCGGAGGATGTGGTCATCACCGGTGAGGGGACCATTGATGCCAACGCCCAGTCCGGAGACTGGTACAAAAACGTCCGCATCCGCCGGGGAGCCTGGCGGCCGCGGCTGTTCTTCACCAGCCACGCAAAGAATGTGGTCCTGCATGGCGTAAAGGTACGCAACAGCTATTCCTGGACCATTCACCCCACCTATTCCCAGGACCTGGATATTCTGAACATCGACATTCTGAATCGGGCGGATAGTCCCAACACCGACGGCATCGATCCGGAAGCCTGCAAAAACGTCAACATCATCGGCAACAATGTGCATGTCGGAGACGACTGCATCGCCCTGAAAAGCGGAAAGGTCTTTATGGGTATGCGGCTGGGCATCCCCTGCGAGAATATCGTCATCCGCAACTGTCTGCTGGACCGCGGACATGGCGGACTGGTTATCGGCAGTGAGATGAGCGGCGGTGTTCGCAACGTCCATGTCGTACAATGCCTGATGAACCGCACCGACCGCGGGTTCCGTCTCAAGACCCGCCGGGGCCGGGGCAAGAATGCCGTCATCGACGGGCTGGTATTCAAAAACATCGAGATGCGCGGTGTGCTGACCCCCTTTGTCATCAACATGTTCTACTTCTGCGATCCCGACGGCAAGACCGACTATGTGCAGAGTCATGACCCCCTGCCTGTGGACGATATGACACCACGCCTGGGCCATTTTCTGCTGGAAAACGTGGTGGCCACCGATGCGGAATACGCCGGCTGCTGGTTCAGCGGTCTGCCCGAACAGCCCATTGAGAGCGTGGAGATGCGCAACGTGAGCATCCGCTTTGCTCCCAATGCAGGCCGCGGTCAGGCAGCCATGATGTGCAACGCGGAACCTTGCAGCAAGCTGGCTATCTGGGCAGAAAATGTACGGCATATACATCTGCATAACGTGCAGATCTCCGGCTATGAGGGAGAGCGTCTGCAATTCCTGCACGTAGGAGAATTCACCGAAGACTGAACACAAGGAGGAAGCAACCATGACCCATGCGGAAATCCTGGACACCCTTGGAAAATATGTTGACTACCTGATTGAGGGCAGCACCGCAGCCGCTCCCCTGTGGAACATTGAGATGGTGCGCAGCGGCAAGCCCAACAAATGGAATTACATTGATGGATGCATGATCACCGCCTGCCTGAGTCTGTACAAAACCACCGGGGATGAGAAATTCCTGACCTTTTCCCGGCATTTTCTGGATTACTTTGTCAAGAGCGGCGGCGTGATCGAGACGTATCGTGCAGACGAATACAATCTGGACAACATCAACCAGGGCAAGAATCTGTTCACCCTGTATGATCTGACCGGCAAGCAGCGGTACCGGGACGCCATCGAAACCATCCGCAGCCAGCTGGAGACCCACCCCCGCACCAAGGAGGGAAATTTCTGGCACAAAAAGATCTATCCCTGGCAGGTGTGGCTGGACGGCCTGTACATGGCTCAGCCGTTTTACATGGAATACGAAACCCGGTTCAACGGTATGAAAGGCTGTCTGGACAGTTATCGCCAGTTCATGAATGTAAAAAAGCTCATGCGGGACCCGGAAACCGGTCTGTACTATCATGGGTACGATGAGAGCCGTCAAATGTACTGGGCCAACCCGGAAACCGGATGCAGCCCCAACTTCTGGCTGCGGGCCATGGGCTGGTTCCTGGTCGCCATGGTGGATGTTCTGGAACGGATGGACGAGCAGCTGTACTATGAATATCGCAGCATCATGGCCATGCTGAAAGACGCCGCCGAAGCCATGGTCCGCTTTCAGGATCCGGATACCGGAATGTTCTGGCAGGTCATTGACAAGCCCGGTATTCCGGGCAACTATCTGGAGACCTCCGGTACGGCTCTGTTTGCCTACGCCATGCTCAAGGGCGTCCGGCTGGGATATCTGCCCAAACGGTTTGCCGCTTACGGAGAGAAAGCCTTCTATGGCACCTGCGACAAATATCTGGGGGTAAGCGCCGACGGCAAACTGCAGCTTTCCGGCATCTGTCTGGTAGCCGGTCTGGGCGGGGCCTCCCATCGGGACGGGAGCCTGGAATACTATTTCAGCGAACCCGTGGTGGAAAATGACGCCAAGGGCGTCGGTCCCCTGCTGCTGGCTTACACTGAAGTGCTGGCAGCAAAAAAAGAGGCCGGTAAAATGGTATCCGAGCCATAATAGGGAGGTCCTGATTCATGGCAGATTTTATTCTGGGCGCGCGCCTGCACGACTACGGCCGGGGAACGCCGGACGAACTGTTCGGCCGTGTGTCTGCCGACGGTTTTGCCGCCGTACAGCTAGCCTATAAGAAATGCATTCCCGGCGTAAAAAGTTATGATGATATTACACCGCAGCTGGTGGCCGATACGGTGGCTGCCGGACGCAGGCACAATGTGTGGGTGGCCGTACTTGGTACTTATGTGGAGCTGGCCATCGATGATGAGGAACGCCGTCTGAGCAACGTAGCCGACTTCAAAAGCCAGCTGGCCGTGTGCAAGATGCTCGGCGCAGGCTGTATCGGCACCGAGACCACCAACATGGCTTTGCAGCCAGCCGGCACGACCCGGGAACGGGCACAGTACCTGTTGTGCAAGAGTCTGGAAATGATCCTGCCGGAGGCGGAACGGTTGGGCGTAAATGTGGCAATTGAGCCGGTCAGCTATCACAGCATGAACACCCCTGAAGCCACCCGGCGTATCCTGGACACCATGGCCAGTCCCGCCCTGAAAGTCATCTTTGACGCCGGCAATCTGCTGACCGCCGATGCCGTACAGAATCAGGCGCAGCTGTGGGACCGGGTCGGTTCGCTTCTGGGAGACCGCATCGCAGCCGTTCATTTCAAGGGAGAGGTTTTTGGTCCGAATGGGGCCCATCAATCCGCCAGTCTGGAAGATTCCGTCATTGATTTTGCCAGTGCCTTTCGTATGCTTCGTACTCTGCCTCAGACGCTGCCTGTCCTGCGGGAGGAAGCTGTACCGGCACGCGCTGCCAGTGATATTGCCTTCATGCGGCAGTATTTTGAAGGGTAAAGAAAATGGAACGTATCACAAGAAAAATCGTAACGGTAGCGCAGAATGGCTGCGGCGATTACACCACCCTTTCCGCAGCGGCTGCAGCGCAGGATCCGGCGATTCCGATACAATTCGTGCTGGAGCCGGGTGTTTATCATGAACGTCCCTTCCTTGAACTGGCGGACTACATCATCACCGGCGCCGGCACGGATAAAACCGTGATCACCGCCGGCGTGGGCGGTCGGGATCCCTGGCCCGGAGAAGCCAAGACCGGAACCTTCCGCAGCTGGACCCTCTTTTTGGGAGGCCAAAGCGCGCGCATGGAACACCTGACGGTGGAGAACACCGCCGGAGATGGAGCATATGCCGGACAGGCGCTGGCCGTGTACGCCGATGCCGCCAGGGTCTGCATGGTGGACGTGGCATTGCACGGGAACCAGGATACCCTGTTCACCGCACCTCTTCCGCTGACCGAGCGGGAAAAAAATGGTTTTCGGGGACCAAGGGAGCACACGCCCCGTCTGGACACCAAACAGTATTATCGGAACTGCGAGATCAGCGGCAATATCGATTTCATTTTCGGCGGGGCCAATGCTGTTTTTGATGGCTGCCGCATCTTGCCGCTGAAACACAAGAGCGGTATCAGCTACATCACCGCTGCCAGCACACCGAAAGGCAGCCCAGGCTATCTTTTTGCCGGCTGCACCGTGCAGGGTACCTGTCCGAAAGGCAGTGTATATCTGGGGCGGCCCTGGCGCGCTTACGCCCGGGTCTTCTGGCTGGATTGTCAGTTGAGCAGTGAAATCAATCCCGCTGGATGGGACAACTGGAATGACCCCGCCAATGAGACCACTGCGCAATTTGGTGAAAGCGGCTCCTCCGGGCCGGGTGCATCGTCAGGCAGTCGGGCCTTTGGTTCTGTAGATGATCGGGCAGAGACCGCACACATGCAACAAATGCTGCAGGATTTCCGGCGCGACTTCGGCTTTTGATTGCCTCACTTCTATAAAAGTCCTGTAAAAAAGACCGGGCCTCCACGGAGGTCCGGTCTTTCGTGATTACTTGCCGCCTGTTCTATTTATATTAAGGTAGAGGCCTTGGTTTTTCATTACCGGTCAGGCTCACAGTCCAGGATGGAAGGGATATTGGCCCAGCGCTCCGGTTCTGCTGCATAGCGCTCCTTTAACCAGGCAACGGCCGCATCCAGCCCCTCCTGATTTCCTTCAAATTCCTCCTGAGACTGCTTTTCTTCCGCTGTATGCTCCAGGCTCCAGGGACCGGGCCAGACAGTGGCGGTCAGATATTCCACCTTCTTTTTTCCGCTCTCATCGGCCGGATCCGGCTTTTTACCCGGCATAACCAGAAAGCGCATGCCGCCTTCGGCACCGGAATAGGGATTGCCATTATGGAACCAGTGATAAATCGGCAGAGCAAAGGACATGAAAAGGCTTCCTTTCTGTTGGAGAGGTTATCTGAGAAAAGTGTCCCAGAGTCGGAATCAGTCATGGGGTTTCTGGACAAAATTCAGCAGGAGTCTTCATACTCTGTTGCTTCCGGCCGCTCCTGCCAGTATGTCGTTTTTGGTGGTCATACTAAAGGAAAAGCCCTGAACCCGACGTTGCATCGTCTGGTTCGGGGCTTTATTTGGAGCGGGATACGAGTCTCGAACTCGCCACCTACTGCTTGGGAAGCAGTCACTCTACCGGATGAGCTAATCCCGCATCGGTAAATCTGATTATAGCAAACCGATGCGGTTTTGTCAAGCTATGCCCAGCAGGAATCAGGTGCGGTCCTTGTACAGTTCGGCCAGGTTGACTAGCACTTCGGTGGCCTGGTCCATCTTTTCCACCGTGATGCACTCGAAGGGGCCATGGAAGTTGAACCCGCCGGTGCCCAGGTTCGGACAGGGCAGGCCCTTGTAGGACAGGGTCGCACCGTCTGTGCCGCCGCGCACCGGGGCCTCCACCGGTTCCAGACCGGCGGCACGGATGGCCTTGCGGGCATTTTCGATCAGGTGGAAGTGGGGCTTGATCTGCTCCACCATATTGCGGTAGCTGTCCTTCAGGTCCAGTTCCACCGTGCCGGCACCGTACTTTTCATTCAGGCAGTCGGCGATATGCTGCATCTGGGACTTGCGGGCTTCAAAGCGGGCGGCGTCATGGTCACGCACGATGTACCCCAGCTTGGCTTCGGTCACATCGCCCACCATGCTGCACAAGTGGAAGAAGCCTTCATGCCCTTCGGTATGTTCCGGGCGGGAGAAGGCCGGCAGGGCGCTGTGATACTCAATCGCAATGTTCTGGGCGTTGCGCATGGTGTTCTTGGCACTGCCGGGGTGAACCGAGAAGCCGTGCACCGTCACCACCGCACCGGCGGCGTTGAAGTTTTCGTAGTTGATCTCGCCCACGTCGTCACCGTCCACGGTATATGCCCAGGCGGCACCGAAGCCCTGCACGTCGAACAGGTCGGCGCCCTGGCCCACCTCCTCATCGGGGGTGAAGGCAATGCAGATCTTGCCATGGGGACGGTTTTCACTCTGCAGGCGTTCCACCATGGTCATGATCTCGGCCACACCAGCCTTGTCGTCGGCTCCCAGCAGGGTGGTGCCGTCGGCCGTGATGAGGGTCTGGCCCTTCATGGAAGCCAGGAAGGGGAACTCGCTGACCTGCATCACGGCTCCGGTGGCGGGCAGAACCACATCTCCCCCATCGTAGTTTTCATGCAGCTGGGGGTGGACGTTCTCACCAGAAGCGTCCGGGGCAGTATCCATATGAGCGATGAAGCCCAGCCCGGGCGCCTGTTCATAGCCGGCCGTGGCGGGCAGCGTGGCATACACATAGCCATGTTCATCCACACGGACATCGGCAAGACCCAGGTCCAGCAGTTCCTGCTTCAGAATGTTGGCCAGGTCCAGCTGACGGGCGGTGGTGGGATGGCTGGTGCTGTCCGGATCGGAGGTGGTATACACCTGCGCATAGCGCAGGAAGCGTTCATAAGCACGCATAAACGATATCTCCTTTATTCTTGTACTTTCTAAGCCGCTGCCATTGTAGCACAAAAAGAATCATTTTCCAAGACGGGGGCCTTTTCAAGCTGATACTTTTATGTTAGAATTATGAAGATTATAAAGGCGATTTATGCCGTATGGCAATGATAAATCCAACAATATTACAGGAGGCCTATCATGGCAGACACGATTTTTAAGGGCAAGACTCTGTTGATCACCGGTGGTACGGGCAGCTTCGGACACACCGTCCTCAAGCATTTTCTGACCACCGACATCGGTGAGATTCGCATCTTCTCCCGCGACGAGAAGAAGCAGGATGACATGCGCCATGAACTGCAGGCCCATTATCCCGAACATTATGAAAAGGTCAAGTTCTATATCGGCGATGTGCGCAACATCCAGAGCCTGCGGGACGTGATGCCGGGTGTCAACTATATCTTCCACGCCGCCGCCCTCAAGCAGGTGCCTTCCTGCGAGTTCTTCCCCATGGAAGCGGTGCGCACCAACATCGAAGGCACCGACAATATGCTGCATGCCGCCATTGAGTCCAACGTGGAGCGGGTCGTCTGCCTGTCCACCGATAAGGCCGCATATCCCATCAACGCCATGGGCATCTCCAAGGCTATGATGGAACACGTCATCACCGCCAATGCCCGGGTATCCGCCCAGCGGGGCGGCCCGGTCATCTGCTGCACCCGGTACGGCAACGTCATGGCCAGCCGCGGTTCGGTCATTCCCCTCTTTGTGGAACAGATCCGTTCCGGCAATCCCATCACCATCACCGACCCCAACATGACCCGTTTCCTGATGAATCTGGACGAGGCGGTGGACCTGGTCATGTTTGCCTTTGAGCACGCCCGCCCCGGCGATCTGTTCATCCAGAAGTCCGACGCCTCCACCATCGGCGACCTGGCCAAGGCTGTTCAGACCCTGTTCGGCGATACCGGCACCCGCATCATCGGCACCCGCCACGGCGAAAAGCTGTACGAGACCCTGATGACCAAGGAGGAACGTACCCGCAGCGAGGATATGGGCGGCTACTTCCGTGTTTCGGCCGACAACCGTGACCTGAACTACGACAAGTATTTCATCAAGGGCGAAGTGCACACCCAGGCGGATGAGGATTACACCAGCCACAACACCCGTCGCCTGAACGTGGAAGAGACCATCGCCAAGATCAAGACCACCGATTATATCAAAGAGGAGCTGGCCAAAGATGGCAAGTGCTGAGTTCGACAAGCAGTCCCCCATTCTAATCACCGGGTCCGGCGGCTTTGTGGGCCGCAACCTGGTGGCCACCCTGCAGACCCGTGGCTACACCGACCTGATGCTGTTCGAGAAGGACGATACCCCCGAGACACTGGCAGATTATTGCCGTCGGGCCGCCTTTGTGGTGCACCTGGCCGGCATCAACCGTCCCAAGGATCCCAGCGAGTTTTATTCCGGCAACGCAGGCCTCACCGACACCATGCTGTCTTTGCTGGAAGAAGCCGGCAGCCGTGCCCCGGTGCTGGTGACTTCCAGCATCCAGGCCTCCCTGGACAACGACTACGGCAAGAGCAAGCTGCAGGCTGAACAGGCCATCTTTGCTCATGGTCAGCGCACCGGTGCGCCGGTGTTTGTCTTCCGGATGGAAGGGGTGTTCGGCAAGTGGTGCCGCCCCAACTACAACAGCGTGGTGGCAACCTTCTGCCACAATGTGGCCCACGGCCTGCCAATCCAGGTGCGGGACCCGGCCTATTCCCTGCCGCTGGTCTACATTGACGATGTGGTGGCCTGCATTCTGGACGCCATGGAAAAGGGCGAAGCGGTCCGGGATGAAACGGGCATCTGCCGGATTCATCCGATGCATACCGTCACCCTGGGCCAGCTGGCCGAGACCATCCAGGGGTTTGCCAAGGCCCGGGGCGGCAAGGCTGCCCTGGCTCTGGGGACCGATGGTCTGCCTACCCTGGAAGTTCCCGACCTGACCGCAGACAGCTTTACCAAAAAGCTGTACTCCACCTACCTGTCCTATCTGCCTGCCGACGACTTTGCCTACGATCTGAACATGCACTGCGACAACCGCGGCAGCTTTACCGAGTTTCTGCGCACGCCGGAGCGAGGCCAGGTCAGCGTGAACATCTCCAAACCCGGCATCGTCAAGGGTAACCACTGGCACCACACCAAGAATGAAAAGTTCCTGGTGGTAAAGGGCGAAGGCGTGATCCGGTTCCGGCAGATTTTCTCCGACGAGGTCATCGAGTACCATGTCAGCGGCGAAAAACTGCAGGTGGTGGACATTCCCTGCGGCTACACCCACAATATTGAAAATGTGGGCGAAGGCGAGATGGTCACCGTGATGTGGGCCAATGAAGCCTTCGATCCGGCACATCCGGATACCTTTGCCATGCAGGTGTGAGCGTCTTACTTTACGATAGAAGGATGTTTTATATGAACAAGCTGAAGCTGATGACCATCATCGGCACCCGCCCGGAGATCATCCGGCTGAGTGCCGTCATCAAGAAGTGCGATAAATACTTTGACCAGATCCTGGTGCACACGGGGCAGAACTACGACTACACCCTGAACCAGATCTTCTTTGAGGACCTGGGCCTCCGGGCGCCGGATTTCTATCTGGACGCCGTGGGCAAGGACCTGGGCGAGACCATCGGCAACATCATTGCCAAGAGCTACGCCCTGATGGTGGAGCAAAAGCCGGACGCCCTGCTGATTCTGGGCGACACCAACAGCTGTCTGTCCGCCATCGGTGCCAAGCGGCTGCATATCCCCATCTTCCACATGGAAGCCGGCAATCGCTGCTTTGACGAGTGCCTGCCCGAGGAGACCAACCGCCGCATTGTGGACCACATTGCGGATGTGAACATGTGCTATTCCGAGCATGCCCGCCGGTATCTGAACGCCGAGGGCACCGCCAAGGAACGGACCTTCGTCACCGGCAGCCCCATGGCCGAAGTGCTGCACGCCAACCTGGAACGCATTGAAGCTTCCGATGTGCTGGAGCGCCTGGGCCTGGAGCCCCAGCATTACATCCTTCTTTCGGCCCACCGGGAGGAAAACATCGACACCGATCAGAACTTCATCGACCTGTTCACCTCCATCAACCATCTGGCCGAAACCTACGATATGCCCATCCTGTATTCCTGCCATCCCCGCAGCCGCAAGCGTCTGGATGCTATGGGATTTTCTCTGGATCCCCGGGTCAAACTGCATGAACCCCTGGGCTTCCACGACTACAACCATCTGCAGATGAATGCTTTTTGCGTGGTGAGCGATTCCGGCACTCTGCCGGAGGAATCCAGTTTCTTCCTGAGCGTGGGGCATCCCTTCCCTGCCGTCTGCATCCGCACCTCCACCGAGCGTCCCGAAGCCTTGGACAAGGGCTGCTTTGTGCTGGCCGGTATCCGGGAAGGCGGCGTGGAACAGGCGGTTGCCACCGCTGTGGCCATGAATGCCAACGGTGACAATGGCATTCCTGTTCCCTATTACACCGAGGACGTCTCCAACAAGGTCGTCAAGATCATTCAGAGCTACACCGGCGTTGTGAACAAGATGGTGTGGCGCAAACAGTAAGGAAAGGGCGTGGGCACCCCCGATGCCGAAAAAGCGAATTCTGGTTGTGACCCAGCACTTCTGGCCGGAGAATTTCCGCATCAATGATATTGTGGAAGGATTTCTGGATGACGGGCTGGAGGTGGATGTGCTGTGTGGCCTGCCCAACTACCCCAAGGGGGAATGGTTCGACGGCTATGGTCCCAACGGTCCTTTTGAGGAATATTTTCGCACCGCCCAGGTCTTCCGGGCCAGAGAGATCCCCCGCCGGGGCAACACCAGCGTGAACATCTTCCTCAATTATGTGAGCTGGCCGCTGTATGCAGCAGGCAACCTGCACCGGCTGCCCGGCGGGTATGATGCGGTGTTCTGCTTCAACACCAGCCCGGTGCTCATGTGCTGGCCGGCCATCCGGTATGCCAAACGCCATCATATTCCGCTGACCAACTATGTGCTGGACATCTGGCCGGAGAACCTGTACAGTGTTCTTCCGGTCCGAAACAAATTGCTGCGTGGCATTGCCCAAGGCGTCAGCGACTGGCTGTATAAGCGCTGTGACCGGCTGATTGCCATGAGCGATCTTTTGCAGCAGCGGCTGATTCAGCGTACCGGCAAAAGTCCCGAACAAGTCGCGGTGATCCCACAGTACTGCGAAGATTTTTATGCGCACCCTCTGTACGACGAGGACCTGCATGAACAATTCGACGGACAGTTCAATCTGGTATTCACCGGCACCTTTACCCCAGCCCAGAGCCTGGAAACGGTGATTGAAGCCGTAGGACTTGCCCGCCAAAACGGTGCGGACAAACTGCATCTGCTGCTGGTGGGCGACGGCATGAGCCGGACGGCCCTGGAACGCTTTGTGCATGAACATGATGCCCAGGACTACGTTACATTTTATGGCAGCGTGCCGGCAGCAGATATTCCCCGCTTTACCGAACTGGCGGATGGTCTGATTGTTTCTTTGTCCGACTCTCCCGACCTGGGTCTGACCGTCCCCGCCAAGGTAGCCAGTTACATGGCCGCAGGCAAGCCGGTGCTGGCCAGCATGGACGGTGCCGGGTTCGCCGCTGTGCAGGCGGCGGGCGGGCTTTCCAGTCCGGCCTGCAACTCGCCGGCCCTGGCTGCCAACCTGAACCGGTTGTATGCCCTGAGCGCCGAAGAACGTGGCGCCATGGGCGCGAAGGCTAAAGAGTATTACCTGGCCCATTATCGTCGGGCCCAGCTGCTGCGCCGGCTGGAGGATTTTATCCTGACCCAGACGGTGTAAATCGTGATTCCGGACCCTGCCTGCGGCAGCGTGCCCGATAACTATGAGGTGTTGTTTTGCAAACCAAGGCCAAGATTCTGGTGTTGATCCCCTGCTACAATGAGGAGGCCAACATCGTCAAGACTGTGGAACGCCTGCGGGAGCTCTGCCCCGATGTGGACTATCTGGTCATCAACGACTGCTCCACCGACCGCAGCGCCGCCCTGTTGAAAGAGCACGGATATGAATACCTGGACCTGCCGGTGAACCTGGGCATCGGCGGCGGTATTCAGTGCGGGTATGTGTATGCCAATGCCAACAACTACGATGTGACCGTGCAGATGGACGGAGACGGTCAGCACGACCCCGCTTATCTAATGCATATTGTGGAGCCGGTATTGAACGGCGAACTGGACATGTGCATCGGCAGTCGGTTCATCCGTCATGAAGGCTTCCAGACCAGCTTCATGCGCCGGGTGGGTATCCGGTTTCTCAGCGGCATGATTTTTCTGCTGTGCGGCCAGCGCCTTCTGGACGTGACCAGCGGGTTCCGCGCCACCGGACGGGCCATGACCGAATATTTTGCCCGGAATTATGCAGCGGATTACCCGGAACCGGAATCCAACCTGGCTGCCTGTCTGGCCGGTTTCCGGGTGGGTGAAGTGCCTGTGATCATGCGGGAGCGCCAGGGCGGCGTTTCCAGCATTTCCAGTTTCAAGAGTGCGTACTACATGATCAAGGTCTCCCTTTCGCTGATCATCGACCGCCTTTCCATCAAAAAGATCCATCACCGGTCGTAACATTTTCTGCGGCTTCGACACTACTATTTTGAGGGGTGACCCCATGTCAGAAAAATTTCAGGCCTTTATGATCCTGGGCGCCTTGGTGCTTCTGATCATTATTTTTGTACTGCTCAAGCACGGCAAGATGACGGTAAAGTACAGCCTTTTGTGGATGTGTCTTTCCCTGGTGTTGCTGGTATTTGCTATTTTCCCGTACGTGGTGTATGTGCTGCGGGACCTGATGGGCGTGGAAATGCCGGTAAACCTGGTATTTATGCTCATGTTCTGCTTTGTTCTGCTGGTGCTGCTGTCCCTGAGCATTGCCATCAGCCAACTGGCGGAAAAATCCAAGCGCCTGACCCAGGCTAACGCTATCCTGGAAAAACGGGTGCGGGAACTGGAAAAGGTCCTGCAAAAAACTGAGGAAGAGAAGAACAGCCCCCGGGGCTGACGGCGGTATGAGTTTTAGGATGGTGTAAAGGATGACGATAACCTCCCTGTTGTATCTGGGCTTTTTTGCGGCGGTCGCCCTGCTCCATTACGTCCTGCCCCGGGTGGCACGGCCGTATTTTCTGCTGGCGGCCAACTATGCCTTTTATTGCTATGATCCTTCCAACCGCCCGCTGGCGCTGGTGCTGGTCGGGGCCACCCTGCTGACCTGGGTCTGCGGGCTGGTCATCGGCAAAAGCCGGTCCAAAGTTGTACGGGTGGTCTTTTTGTTGCTGTCCATTGCCGGCGGCGTGGGCATCCTGCTGTACTACAAGTACTGGAACCTGCTGGCCGATGCAGTCGCCGGCATCACCCGCGGCAGCGTGCCCCATCTGGACCTGATTGCCCCGCTGGGGTTGAGCTACTTTACCTTTGCAGCTCTGAGCTACAGCATCGACGTATTCAAAAAGCGCTGCAAGGTGGAGCCGAACCTGCTGCATTATGCCATGTTCGTCAGCTTCTTCCCCACCATGATCACCGGCCCCATCGAGCGGTATCCCCATCTGCGGCCGCAGATCAAGAAACCCCGCCGGTTCAGCTATACCCGGTGTGCAGGCGGGCTGTTCCGCATCCTGTGGGGCTACACCAAAAAGATGGTCATTGCCGACAACCTGAACCTGTACACCAGCTTCGTGTACGGCACACCGGACACCATGAACGGCCCCAACCTGCTGGCGGCCAGCGTGCTGTTTGCCATCCAGCTGTACATGGACTTCTCCGGCTGCTGTGACATCGCCCTGGGCGTGGCACGGATTCTGGGATATGATCTGATTGAAAACTTCAACAGCCCCTTTGAATCCACCAGCTTCAGCGAGTTCTGGACCCGCTGGCATATCAGCATGACCGGATGGTTCCGGGATTACATCTACTTTCCCCTGGGCGGCAGCCGCTGCTGCATGGCCCGCCGCCTGATGAATGTCATCATCGTGTTCCTGGTGTCCGGACTTTGGCACGGGGCTGATTGGCGTTACCTGATGTGGGGACTTGCCTGCGGTGTTCTGTGCGCCTTCGGGCGGCTGACCTTCGGCGTGCGCAAGGCGGTGTGGAAGTACAATCCGCTGTACCGCGCCACCTGGTGCAAGAACCTGATCCAGCGGGTGTTTGTGTTTATCCTGTTTGTGGGCACCCTGGTCTTCTTTGCCAGCGCTCTGTACAACGCCGACCCCTACGGCGTGTATGCCGGCCTCTTCCAGGGCTGGCAAGGCGGCATCGGCCCCGCGTGGGACAGTGTGCGCAATCTGCTGCATGACAGCGGCATCGACGGCCGTATGCCCGTGGTGCTGACCTGCGCTTCCCTGATTGTGTTTGCGGTGGAAAGCAATGGCCGCAGCGTAGCCCGCTGGATCCGCACCCAGAATTTTGCGCTGCGCTGGACCCTGTACTATGCGGCGGCGGCAGCGTTGCTGTTCTTCGGTGCCTTTGGTCAGAGCGCATTCATCTACCAGCAGTTCTGACTTGGCTTTTGTGTGATTCAGAGGAAGGAGCCCTTCGCATGGCACAACGTACCCAAACTCCCGTTCCCCAGCAGCCCCAGCGGGTGCACCGCTCCGGCCGCGTAGCCGCACCTGCCCGCCCTGCCGGAAAAAAAAGCGCCCGAAAGGGACCGGGGCTCATCAAACGTTTTTTCTTCGGCCTTTTGCGCCGGTTGTATTTCGGCACCAAAACCCTGTCCCGGATTGTATTGCTGGTTCCCATTCTGGTGTTTATGGTGTGGGTCAGCTACACGGTGGACCGCAGCGGTCTGTTCCAGGGAGAACTGGCACCCCGCCGCATTGTGGACCTGATGCTCCAGGGCTACGACGTCACCAATTTTGAATCCATGGATGAGCGCCAGGTGGTGCAGCTGTATGCCCAGGATGTACCCGAAACGCCCCAGGTTATCGGCATCGGTTCCAGCCGGGTGCTGCAGTTCAACCGGGAACTGGTGGGCGTGGACAGCTTTTTCAACATGGGTGTGACCGGCGCCGATGTGCGGGACAATATGACCAGCTACTACAAAATGGTCACCTACGACAAAGCTCCGGAGGTCCTGATTTGGAGCGTGGATCCGTGGGTGTTCTACGGCAATGAGGCCGCCTATGACTACCGCGCCGACGCGGAGCTGTATAACGAATTTCTGACCAAGGTGCTGGGTGTTCCCACCGACTACGAAGAACCGGACAAGGTGGAGCTGTGGAAAGCATTGGTGGAACCGGCCTATTTCCAGGGAAATGTGGACTACTACGTCAAGAACCGCGGTCAGGACGTGGTGACCGATGACGACGGCAACACCATCGAGTTCAACCCCGTCACCGGAGATCCCTACGACCAGACCACCACCATCAAGCGTTCGGATGGCAGCGTATTGTATGACACCGCATTCCGCAACCAGACCCAGGAGCAGATCCTGGCTCTGGCAGCAGCAGCCAGCACCACCTTCAACAGCGTACATATGGAAGGGTTCGATGCCATGAGCGATACCCAGATCCAGGCATTTGAGGCGTTTATTGACTATGCTCACAGCCAGGGTACCACCGTCATTCTGGTGTTGTCTCCCTGGCACCCATTCCTGTACAATTATCTGCTCAACGAGACCGATCTGCACAAGGGATTTTTCCAGGTGGAACCCTGGATCCGGCAGTACTGTGCCGAAAACAACATTCCTCTGTACGGCAGCTACGATCCCGAATGCATTGAGGGCATCGAGGAGATGGACTTCTTTGACGGGCTGCACTGCAAGGACACCGGCATCAAGAAGTTCTTCCCCGGCGTGCCCGCTGTGCTGGAAGCGGTGCAGAACAACACCCTGCCCGATCCTCTGGCCACCACCCCTCGCACCAGCCTGCCCACCGCCAATGACGCTGCCGCTGCAGAAACCACCGACGAGACCACCGATGCGGATGCAGCCTGATTTTTGATCCGCTTTTTATCCAAAACTCAGAAAGAGTGCTTGACAGATTTTATGAAATCTGATACACTCGGTATTGTTATCAAATTGAAAATGCGTTGACGGGGAAAAAGCAGTACCAGTTTTCGCTTCAGAGAGCCGCCGGTTGGTGCAAGGCGGTGCGGAAGGTACGGCGTCACTGGCCCCTGAGCAGTCGGGTTGAGCGGCTATCAGCCGTTAGGTCCGGACGGAATCCTGACCGTTATCATGCAGGCGCGATTCGCCCCGAACAACAGGCCGATCGTACAGAGGGGCCGGCTCCCTTTCCGGGTCGGCAATGAGAGTGGTACCGCGGGTACGGCATTACAAACGCTACTTCCCGTCTCTCAAAGGCAGCATTGCCTTTGAGAGACGGGTTTTTTGTTTATTTTTTCCGGCTTTCAAAGGCACCCACACCCTGAAGGAGGCAAATGATTATGATGGACGCTACCAAGTATCATGTCGGCTACTATCCCCCGCCGGTGGAACCGGGCCACGTGTATGAATGGCCGCAGAAAGACCACATCGAAAAGGCCCCGGCCTGGTGCAGCGTGGACCTGCGTGACGGCAACCAGAGCCTGATCGTGCCTATGAGCCTGGAAGAGAAGCTGGAATTCTACAACATGCTGCTGAAAGTCGGCTTCAAGGAAATCGAGGTGGGCTTTCCCGCGGCCAGCGAGACCGAATACGATTTTTTGCGCAAGCTGATCGATGAGAACCGCATCCCCTCCGATGTGACGGTGCAGGTGCTGACCCAGTGCCGCGACCACATCATCCGCCGCACCTTTGAGGCCGTCAAGGGCGCACCCCGGGCCATCATCCACTTCTACAACTCCACCAGCGTGGCCCAACGGGAACAGGTATTCCGCAAGAGCAAGGAGGAGATCAAGAAGATTGCCGTGGACGGCGCCAAGCTGGTCAAGCAGCTGAGCGAAGAGTACGAAGGCAACTTCCTGTTCGAGTACAGTCCCGAGAGCTTCACCGGCACCGAGCCGGAGTACGCCGTGGAAGTGTGCAACGCCGTGCTGGACGTGATGCAGCCCACCCCCGACCGTCCCATGATCATCAACCTGCCGGTCACGGTGGAGATGAGCATGCCCCATGTATACGCCAACCAGATCGAGTGGTGCTCCAAGCATCTGAAATACCGGGACAGCGTCATCCTTTCCACCCATCCCCACAACGACCGGGGCTGCGGCGTGGCGGACGCCGAGCTGGCTGTGCTGGCCGGTGCCCAGCGCATCGAGTGCTGCCTGTTCGGCAACGGCGAGCGCACCGGCAATGTGGATGCCATCACCCTGGCCATGAACATGTACAGCCACGGCGTGGACCCCAAGCTGGACTTCTCCGACATGCCGGCCATCTGCGAAGTGTACGAGCGGGTCACCCGCATGCATGTGTATGAGCGCACACCTTATGCCGGCAGCCTGGTATTCGCGGCCTTCAGCGGCAGCCATCAGGATGCCATCGCCAAGGGCATGAACTGGCGCAAGGAACACAATCTCCACGAATGGACCTGTCCCTATATTCCCATCGACCCCCACGACATTGGCCGCACCTACGACGCCGACGTCATCCGCATCAACAGCCAGAGCGGCAAAGGCGGCATCGGTTTCCTGCTGCAGCAGAACTACGGCTACAATCCCCCGCCGCGTATGCGGGAGGATCTGGGCTACCGGGTCAAGGATGTTTCCGACCACGAACACCGCGAACTCAGTGTGAAGGAAGTGCTCTACGTCTTTGAGCGGGCCTACCTCAACCACACCAGCCCGCTGAACGTCACCGAGGCCCACTTCATCCAGAACCCGGATAACACCATCACCGCCAACGTGACCTTGTCCTGCAACGGCGAGATCAAGACCTGTCAGGCCACCGGCAACGGCCGTCTGGACGCGGTGGCCACCGCCATTGAGCAGACCACCGGCATGCACTTCACCCTGGTGCATTACAGCGAGCACGCCCTGGATTCCGACACCGACAGCCGCGCCTGCAGCTATGTGGGGCTGAAATGGGCCAGCGGCGAAGAGACCTGGGGCTGCGGCACCCACACCGATATCATCGTGGCCGGTATCCGCGCCCTGGTCAGTGCCATCAACAACAAGTAAACCTGTCATATAGGAACGGAGGTTTTTTCCATGGGAATGACCATGACCCAGAAGATTCTGGCCGCCCACTGCGGGGCCGACTCGGTCAAGGCCGGACAGCTCATCAATGCCAAGCTGGACATTGTGCTGGGCAACGATATTACCACCCCGGTGGCCATCAACGAATTTGAGAAGGCCGGTTTCAACTCTGTCTTTGACAGGACCCGGGTCAACATCGTGCTGGACCACTTTGTGCCCAACAAGGACATCAAGAGCGCCCAGCAGTCCAAGAAATGCCGGGATTTCGCCAACAAGTACGACATCCTGAACTTCTACGACGTGGGCACCATGGGCATCGAGCACGCTCTGCTGCCCGAAAAGGGCATCGTCACCGCCGGGGACTGCATCATCGGCGCCGACAGCCACACCTGCACCTACGGTGCGGTGGGGGCTTTCTCCACCGGTGTGGGCTCCACCGACATGGCCGCCGGCATGGCCACCGGCATGGCCTGGTTCAAGGTGCCCGCCGCCATCAAGGTGGTACTGAAAGGCGCCTTGAAAGTTCCTGTTTCCGGCAAGGACGTAATCCTGCACCTCATCGGGACCATCGGCGTTTCGGGGGCGCTGTACAAGAGCCTGGAATTCGTGGGCGAGGGCGTCAAGAGCCTGACCATGGAGGACCGGCTGTGCATCTGCAACATGGCCATTGAGGCCGGTGCCAAGAACGGCATCTTCCCGGTGGATGAGACCTGCGAAGCCTACCTCACCGGCCGCAGCCAGCGTCCCTGGGTCAAGTACGAAGCCGACCCGGACGCCGAGTACGAGCGCACGGTGGAGATCGACCTGGACACCCTGGTGCCCACCGTCGCCTATCCCCATCTGCCGGAGAACACCCATCCTGCCAGCGAGGGCAAGGACATTGCCATCGACCAGGTGGTCATCGGTTCCTGCACCAACGGCCGTCTGGAGGATATGGAAGCGGCCTGGAAGATCCTGAAGGGCCGCCACATCGCCAAGGGGGTGCGGGCCATCATCATTCCCGCCACCATGGCCGTGTACAAGGAGTGCATCCTGCGGGGATACACCACCGATTTCATTGATGCCGGGTGCATTGTTTCCACCCCCACCTGCGGGCCCTGCCTGGGCGGGTACATGGGCATCCTGGCTGAGGGCGAGCGCTGTGTTTCCACCACCAACCGCAACTTTGTGGGACGTATGGGGCACGTGGATTCCGAAGTCTATCTGGCCAGCCCCGCCACCGCCGCCGCCAGCGCACTGACCGGCCACATCACCGACCCGAGGGAGGTTTGAAGATGAAAGCACAGGGTACTGTTTACAAATACGGGGACAACATCGACACCGACGTCATCATCCCCGCCCGCTACCTGAACACCCAGGACGCCAAGGAACTGGCCAGCCACTGCATGGAGGACATTGACAAGAGTTTTGTCACCAAGGTGAAGCAGGGCGACATCATGGTGGGCGGCGAGAACTTCGGCTGCGGCTCCTCCCGGGAGCATGCGCCCCTGGCCATCAAGTCTGCGGGCATTGACTGCGTCATTGCCAAAAGCTTTGCCCGCATCTTCTACCGCAATTCCATCAACATTGGCCTGCCCATTCTGGAATGCCCCGCCGCCAGCGAAGCCATTGCCGACGGGGACACCGTGGCCATCGACTTTGACACCGGCGTCATCACCGACGTGACCACCGGGGCCACCTTCCAGGCGGAACCGTTTCCCCCCTTCATCCAGAACATCATCCAAAAAGGCGGCCTGATGGCCAGCATCCGGGAGGGCAAGTAAGATGCAGAAAAACATTGCGCTCATCTACGGCGACTGCTCCAGCCCGGAGATCGTCACCCAGGCGGTGCGGGTGCTGGACAAGATCGCTGCCAAGCACGGCCACACCTTCACCTACACCCGCGCCTACATGGGCGGCGAGGCCATCGACAAGTTCGGTGATCCTCTGCCCCAGTCCGAGCTGGACAAATGTCTGGCCGCGGACAGTGTCCTGCTGGGCGCCATCGGCGGCCCCAAGTGGGAGGGCATGCCCGGGGACAAGCGCCCGGAGAAAGGCTTGCTGCGGCTGCGCGCCGGGATGGGACTGTACTCCAACAGCCGTCCGGCCAAGATCTGGCCCCAGCTGTCCGACGCCAGCCCGCTGAAGCAGGAGATTGTCGACAAGGGCATCGACTTCATTGTGGTGCGCGAGCTCATCGGCGGCGTGTACTTCGGGGAGCACAAAACCTACGAAGAGAACGGTGAGAAGATCGCTGTGGACACCATGCCCTACTCCGAGCACGAGATTGAGCGTATCGGGCGCATCGGCTTCGAGACGGCCATGAAGCGCCGCAAGAAACTGACCTGCGTGGACAAGGCCAACGTGCTGGATACCAGCCGCCTGTGGCGGGCGGTGATGCACCGTCTGGCCGCCGAGTACCCGGAAGTGGAATACGGCGAGATGTTCGTGGACAACGCCGCCATGCAGATCTGCAAGAATCCGGCCCAGTTTGACGTCATAGTCACCGAGAACATGTTCGGCGACATTCTTTCCGACGAAGCCAGCGAGATCACCGGCAGCATCGGCATGGTGCCCTCCTCCAGCCTGGGCGATGGCACCAACGGCCTGTATGAGCCCATTCATGGTTCCGCCCCCGACATTGCCGGGCAGGACGTGGTCAACCCCATCGCCTGCATCCTGTCTGCCGCCATGATGCTGCGGTACAGCTTCGGCATGGCCGCGGAAGCCGACGAAATTGAGGCCGCCGTATCCGCCGTGCTGGACGAGGGACTGCGCACCGCCGACATCATGCAGGAGGGCTGCACCAAAATCGGCTGCACCGCCATGGGCGACGCCATCCTGAAGCACATCTGAAACAGTCTTCAACCCGCCATTTCATCATAAAAGCACATACAAGCAACGCCCCCGCCGCATTCTTTGCGGCGGGGGCATGCCTTTATGATGAAGTGGGAATGGCGGATCAGGAGCGGGTGTTTTCCCGCCAGGGGTGTCTGGCGGCCAGGAGATTGTAGCGAACGACCCGGCACAAACGCAGCAGCAGGCCGAAAACCAGCAGCAACAAGCAGACAGCTATGGGCGGAAGCGGAAAGGTGCGGAAAGCGTCTTTCCACATCCAGGTGGTACAGACAAAGACAAGGGCAGCCAGATCCAACGTCGCAAGGAGCATCTTGGCCCCTATGTGTCCTTTGTTGAGCGGCGGCAGAAACTGCCGCCCCAACAGGATGCTGAAAGTTGCCACCAGAATCTGTCCCAGCAGCTGCAGCAAGAACATACCTGCATCCGTGGGGTCTCTGTCCGGCATAACGGCGAAGATCACTGTACCGATTGCCCCCACAGCAGCGGTCAGCAAAGCAAAATACCCGGTAACATAATCAATCAGGTTCCCATGGTGGATGGAGTCTGCCAGATTGCTGTAAAAGGCATCTTCATCCCCCAAAGTCTCCCGCAGGGTCTTCCCCTGCCGGTCCGCTTCCGCCGCCATCAGGATCAGGTCCCGGACCACAAGTTCCACTTCGTAGGAATTCCAGCTGACGGCTTTCAGCCAGTCTCTGGCCCGGTCCACCGAGTTTTTATCCAGATCGTTCAGGGCAGCCCGGTCTTTCCGGTTCTGCAACCACAGGGCGTGATATTCACTGAAAGCCATAGAGTATTTCTCCCCTCGTATGCTCAAGGTTTTATTGCTGGAGCTGTTCCCGCCAGGGATGGTTGCGGGCGTAGCGGTTGTAACGGAAGTTCTGCCAGCACTGGCTTCCTATGGCCCAGGCCAGCTGGTACAAGATTACCAGCCAAAGAGGTCCCTGAACAGGATAACCCACCACTACCTTACTGAAGGCAATACACAGACAGATAAACACTGCTATTAAAAACAGCTTCCATCCCAATTCCACCCATGTACCAAAGCGCAGGCTCAGCTTATGTCCGATGCGATGCATCCAGGCACAAAGGCACAGCCAAAACAAAAACAGGACCGGAGAGGCCAGCGACTGAAGCAAGTTCAAGTGGGCGTTTCCATGGTTTACGATCAGCATGATCACATTAAAAATGACCAATATCATGTACGCCGTAGGATACCATGTGGAAACATAGTCCAGCGGACTTCCCCGATCAATACCGTCCACGATCTGGCGGCAGTATTCGTCGGGGTTGTCTCCCATGACCTGCTCCAGGTCACTCCCCCGGGCTTCCGCCTGGGCCGCCATTCCGATAAGCTCTTTCCGCACCAGCTCCACCTCATAGCAGTTCCAGGTGTATGCCGTCATACGGTCATACACCTGCCGCAGGATGTCCTGATTCCGCTTGCTCAGGGTCGATTCTCGCAGCTTGTTTTCCTTGTACAGTTCCGTATATTCGTTTTGCACCAGTTTCTTCAGCATGATGGTCACCCCTTTCAAGGTCATAGATTCAATCCTGCAGAATGGCATCCACCGCCGCGGCGGTCAGCTGCCACGCCTGCTCAAATTCGGTCAGATAACAAATGCCGTCCTGGGTCAGGCTGTAATATTTGCGGCTGGGTCCGCTGGGCGAAGCCCGGTACTCCGCTTTCAGCAGCCCCTTGCGTTCCAGGCGCAAGAGCAGTGGGTACAGGGTGCCTTCGTTCACGTCCGCAAAGCCCGCCTGCCGCAGAGCCGCCGCAATGGCATAGCCGTAGGAAGTTTCCCGGGAAAGGATTTTGAGGATACAGCCTTCCAATGTCCCCTTGTTCAGCTGGGAACGCTCAAACACCGCTGCCCCTCCTTTCACTACCTTGCATTGCAAGGTTCCTTCTGACTATATTGTAATGCAAGGTAGTGGTGTTGTCAATCGGGTTCCAGAAAAAAATATCGCCCGACGGGGCGTTTCCCGTCGGGCGTATTTCCATAATAAAAGGCAACCGGTCAGCCTTTTTCCCAGGGAGAGCGGACGATCTCCCCAGAATCCACCTTGGCAAAGTCGGGCACTTTGGCTCCGGCTTTCACAATACCTCCGGGTGCTACATGCACCGCGGTGCCCAGGCGGGCATCATGGTCCACGATGCTCTCCACATTGAGCAGACAGCCCGCCCCGGTCACCGCATTGGCGCCCACAAAGGCAAAGGGCATCACCACCGTGCCCACCCCCAGGTGGGCGGATTCACAGACCTCCGCCGCCGGATGGATGAACACCGGAAGCTGATAGCCTGCGGCACGCAGCTTCTGCAGCAGGTCCCGGCGCAGGTTGTTATCCCCGATGGCCACAAAGGCGTTGGGGCAGTGGTGCTGCAGTTCCGGGTCCACAAAATCCCGCAGGGTCCCGGCGCAGTCGGGGGCGTTGTCATCCAGATACACCGGGCTTCCCCAGCCGGTATCGGCCAGCATCTCCCCCAGCTGTTTGCCGAAGCCACCCCGGCCCAGCACCAGCACCTGTTTCCGATAGGACAAAATCGACATATCCGTCGCCCCTTTCGTGTTTCTTTTGCCAGTATAGCACCTTTTTCGCGGAGGAACAAGACAAAATCTTTGTGTGAAAAAGTCATACTATCCATTTTTTTCGCCCATCAATTTCGACAAAAAGCACCAAGGAAACAAGAGCCGCATGTGTAGTTGGCTGAAAAACAATGGGGCCACTTGCAATTTTTCCCATCCCGCTTTACACTAAATTTACAGGATGCCTCACTGTTTGTCGGGCGAATTTTTCAAAGGAGGGTGTTCCGTGCCGTATCCATTGTACAGAAACAATTTTATGCACCTGCACCCCTCCTGCACCCAAAAACAGGGCCGCCGTGTATCTCATCACCAGTAAGCGCAGTGTATATCTATACGCTGCGCTGTTTTATTTTTCAGGGAGGTCAAGTATATGGAAAACCGCAAAAAAGTAGCCGTGATCATGGGTTCGGACAGCGACTGGCCGGTCGTGAAGGGCGCATGCAGCGTTCTGAAAGAGTTTGAGGTTCCGTTTGAAGCCCACATCCTGTCCGCCCACCGCACCCCGGAAGCTGCCGCCGCCTTTGCCAAGAGCGCCCGGGACAACGGTTTCGGCGTGATTCTGTGCGCCGCCGGCATGGCCGCCCATCTGGCCGGTGCTTTTGCTGCCAACACCACCCTGCCGGTGGTGGGCATTCCCATGAAGGGCGGCGCCATGGACGGCATGGATGCCCTGCTGGCCACCGTACAGATGCCTTCCGGCTTCCCCGTGGCCACCGTGGCCCTGAACGGTGCCAAGAACGCCGCTTACCTGGCCGTGGCCATTCTGGCGGTTTCCGATGAAGAACTGGCCGACAAGCTGGCCGCTTTCCGCGCCGACACCGCCGCCGCCATCGCCAAGAAGGACGCTGCTGTGGCTGCTGAGGCTGCCGCCCTGTAACACAGATTTGTGTTGCGCCCTCCTGTTAAAACAGGTACAATAGAAGTGTGGGATCTGCGTGCGGTACCGTACCGAACGCCCAAAAATACAGTGGTTATTACATAATAAAAAGGAGAGTTTATCATGGATATCAAGGTTCTGGATCAGATGTACGAAGGTAAGGCCAAGCAGGTTTTCGCTACCAGCGACCCCGAGATCGTCATGGTGCACTACAAGGATGACGCCACTGCCGGTGACGGCGAAAAGAAGGGCACCATCCGCGACAAGGGCATCGTCAACAACAAGCTGTCCAACGCCCTGATGCAGAAGCTGGAAAAAGAGGGCGTGCCCACCCATTATGTGGAAGAGATCAACGACCGCGACACCTTTGTGAAGAAGGTGGAGATCGTGCCTCTGGAAGTCATCATCCGCAACGTCGCCGCCGGCCACTTCAGCCTGCGCATGGGCGTGCCCGAAGGCACTCCGTTCAAGACCCCCATCCTGGAATTCAGCTACAAGAACGACGATCTGCATGACCCGTTCATCAACCATTACTACGCCCTGGCCCTGGATCTGGCCACCCAGGAAGAGATCGACACCATCACCCGTTACGCCTTCAAGGTCAACGAAGTTCTGAAGAAGATCCTGCTGGATGCCAACATCCGCCTGATCGACTTCAAGCTGGAGTTCGGCCGCCTGCCCGACGGCACCATCATCCTGGCCGACGAGATCAGCCCCGACACCTGCCGTTTCTGGGATGCCACCACCGGCGCACACCTGGACAAGGACCTGTTCCGCCGCGATATGGGCGGTGAGGCCGACGCTTACCAGGAAGTCATGAAGCGTCTGCTGGGCTGAGATGCCCCTTTGCCCCCTTTTGCATGAAGAACGGAGTTTTGTAATGAGCGAAATGAGCCTTGAAAACACGGGTCTGCATGAAGAATGCGGCGTGTTCGGCATGTATGATTCCACCGGCCGGACCGACATGGTCAGCGCGGTGTACAGCGCTTTGTACGCCCTGCAGCATCGCGGGCAGGAAAGCTGCGGCATCGCCCTGAACGTGGACGGCGTTCTGACCGGCCACCGGGACTTAGGGCTGGTGAGCGAAGTGTTCACCAAACGGGTACTGGAAGATCTGCCCCACGGCGCCAAGATGGCCACCGGCCATGTACGGTATGCCACCTCTGGTCAGCGCAGCCGTTCCAACGCCCAGCCTATGGTGCTGCATCACTGCAAGGGCGCCATGGCTGTGTGCCACAACGGCAACCTGACCAATGCCGCCCGCCTGCGTCACCGGCTGGAAATGAGCGGTTCCATCTTCCATGGCACCTCCGACACCGAGGTCATCGGCTATCTGCTGACCCAGAACCGGCTGATCTCCCCTGACATCGAGACCGCCGTCTGCCGCACCATGGAGCAGATCGAAGGCGCCTACAGCCTGGTCATCATGACCCATACCAAGCTGATCGCCGCCCGGGACCCCCACGGATTCCGGCCCCTGTGCATCGGCGCCTTGCCCGACGGTTCCGGCTTTGCCTTTGCTTCGGAAACCTGCGCCCTGGACGCTGTAGGTGCCACCATGCTGCGGGACGTGGAGCCCGGCGAGATCGTGGTGGCCGACCGCAACGGTCTGCGCAGCATCCGCACCCACTGCAACACCGCACCCCACACCCTGTGTGTGTTTGAGTACATCTACTTTGCCCGTCCGGACTCGGTCATCGAGGGCACCTGCGTCCATGAGGCCCGCCTGCAGGCAGGCCGTTTTCTGGCCCAGGAGCACCCGGTGGACGCCGATGTGGTCATCGGTGCGCCGGACTCTGGTCTGGACGCCGCCCTGGGCTTCGCACAGGAGAGCGGGATTCCCTACGGCGTGGGCTTCATCAAGAACAAGTATGTAGGCCGCACCTTCATCCAGGGCAGTCAGGCCCAGCGGGAGAGCAGCGTGCGCATCAAGCTGAACGCCATCTCCTCCACCGTGGCCGGCAAGCGCGTGGTGCTGGTGGACGACTCCATCGTCCGCGGCACCACCAGTGCCCGCACCATCAAGCTGCTGCGGGAAGCCGGCGCCAAGGAAGTGCACTACCGCATCTCCGCCCCGCCCTTTGCCCATCCGTGCTATTTCGGCACCGACATCCCCGACGAAAAGCTGCTGATTGCCACCGGTCACACGGTGGAGGAGATCAACAAGCTGGTAGGTTCGGATACTCTGGGCTATCTGAGCATCGAGCATGTGCAGCAGCTGGCTCCCAAGAGCAAATGCGGCTACTGCGTCGGCTGTTTTACCGGCGAATACCCGGTGGACCCGCCCAAGGAACCCATGAACATTGTGTATGACCGGCCGCTGAGCCAGTCCAACACCAACAAAAAGCTGTGATGAAGAAGGAGTCAACGACCATGGAGAAAAGCTATTCTGAAAGCTATGCCGCTGCCGGTGTGGATATTACCGCTGGCTACGAGGCCGTGCGCCTGATGAAGCAGTATGTGGCCCGCACCATGAACGACCACTGCATCGGCGGCCTGGGCGGTTTCGGCGGCCTGTTTGAGCTGGACTGCACCGATATGCCTCATCCGGTGCTGATCTCCGGCACCGACGGCGTTGGCACCAAACTGCGCATTGCCCAGCTGATGGACCGTCATGACACCATCGGCATCGACTGCGTGGCCATGTGCGTCAATGACATCATCTGCGCCGGTGCCAAGCCGCTGGTCTTCCTGGATTACATCGCCTGCGGCAAGAACGTGCCCGAGCGCATCGCCGAGATCGTCAAAGGCGTGGCTGAAGGCTGTGTGCAGGCCGACTGCTCCCTGGTGGGCGGCGAGACCGCCGAGCATCCCGGTGTGATGCCGGAGGACGACTACGACCTGGCCGGTTTCACCGTGGGCGCCGTGGACAAGAGCAAGATCCTGGACAACTCCACCATGCAGGCGGGCGATGTGATCATTGCCCTGCCTTCCACCGGTGTGCATTCCAACGGGTTCTCTCTCGTGCGCAAGATCTTCGACCTGGAAAACAACCCCGACATCCTGAAGAAGCACTTCGACGAACTGGGCTGCACCCTGGGCGAGGCTCTGCTGGCTCCCACCAAGATCTACGTCAAGCCGGTGCTGGCTCTGATGAAGGAAATCACCGTGAAGGGTGTTTCCCACATCACCGGCGGCGGCTTTTACGAAAACATTCCCCGCAGCCTGAAGGACGGCTGCTGCGCCCGCATCGCCAAGGCGGACGTGCGCACCCCTGCCCTGTTTGAGCTGCTGGCCAAAACCGGCAACATCTCGGAACACGACATGTTCAATACCTTCAACATGGGTGTGGGTATGGTTCTGACTGTGGCTGCCGAGGACGCCGACAAGGCCATCGAGATCCTGAAGGCCAACGGCCAGGATGCCTACCGCCTGGGCGTGATTGCCGAAGGCGAAGGGGTGGAACTGGTATGAAAAACGTCGCGGTATTGGTATCGGGCGGCGGCACCAACCTGCAGGCCATCCTGGACAGCGAACATCGGGGAGAGAATCCCAACGGCCGGGTGACCCTGGTGGTGGCCAGCAAGCCGGATGTGTATGCCCTGACCCGGGCGGAAAACGCCGGGGTCAAGACCGCCGTGGTGGCCCGCAAGGAGTACGCCGACAGTGCCGCCTTTGACGCGGCCCTGCTGGCTGTCCTGCAGAAAAATCAGATCGACGTGGTGGTGCTGGCAGGCTTTCTGAGCGTGCTGGGCCCCAGCGTCATTGCCGCCTATCCCCGGCGCATCCTGAACGTTCATCCCAGCCTGATTCCCAGCTTCTGCGGACCGGGCTTCTATGGACTGCGGGTGCATGAGGCCGCTCTGGCCCGGGGTGTCAAGGTGACCGGTGCCACGGTGCATTTCGTGAACGAGGAATGTGACGGCGGGCCCATCCTGCTGCAGAAGGCTGTGGCCGTGCAGCCGGACGATACCCCCGAAACTTTGCAGAAGCGGGTGATGGTGGAAGCCGAATGGCAGCTGCTGCCCCGCGCTCTGGCCATGGTTTGCAACGACGAGGTGTAATGCGATGAAAAAGAATCTGTACAAGTATCTGGCCGGCAACGAATATCCGGGCCGGGGCATCTGCCTGGGGCTTTCCCCCGACGGTTCCAAGGCCATGATTGCCTATTGGATCATGGGCCGCAGCGCCAACAGCCGCAACCGCGTGTTTGAGGCTCTGCCCGAGCGCGGCGGCATCCGTACCGTGGCGGCGGACCCTGCCAAGATGGAAGATCCCCATCTGATCATTTACAATCCGGTCCTGACCCTGGGCGCTACCACCATCGTGACCAACGGCGACCAGACCGACACCATCTTCAACTTTATGAAGGATGGCCTGTTCCCCGGCTACAGCTTTGAGGCGGCCCTGGCCACCCGCACCTTTGAGGATGATGCTCCCAACTTCACCCCCCGGATTTCCGGCGTGGTGGACATGAAGCAGGGCGGCTACAAGCTGAGCATCCTCAAGAGCTGCGACGGCAACGACGCCAGCGTGCAGCGCCAGACCTTCGATTACCCCCAGCCGGTGGCCGGGGAAGGTCATCTGATCACCACCTACCAGAAGAACGGCAGCCCCATTCCCAGCTTTGCGGGCGAGCCCATGCGGGTAGGCATTGACGAGAGCGACCCCAACGAATTTGCCGGCAAACTGTGGGACGCTCTGAACACCGACAACAAGGTGAGCCTGTTTGTGCGGGCCATCACTCTGGCTACCGGTGATTATGAGGACGTTATCCTGAACAAGTACAATACTGTGGAGGGTTGAGCATGAACGAATTCCAGTTGAAATACGGCACCAATCCCAACCAGAAACCCGCCCGCATCTTTATGGCAGACGGCGGCGAGCTGCCGGTGACCATCCTGAACGGCCGCCCCGGCTACATCAACTTTCTGGATGCGCTGAACAGCTACCAGCTGGTCAAGGACCTGAAAAAGGCCCTGGGTCTGCCCGCCGCTGCCAGCTTCAAGCATGTGTCCCCCGCCGGTGCCGCTGTGGGCCTGCCCCTGGACGACACCCTGCGCCGGATGTACCACATTGACGCCGAGATGGAGCTGTCTCCCCTGGCCTGCGCCTATGCCCGCGCCCGCGGTGCCGACCGCATGTCCAGCTTCGGCGACTGGATTGCTCTGTCCGATGTGTGCGACCTGGCCACCGCCCAGCTCATCAAGCATGAAGTCTCTGACGGCATCATCGCCCCCGGTTACGACGACGACGCCCTGGAAGTGCTGAAGAGCAAGAAGAAGGGCAACTACAACATCGTGGCTATTGATCCCGACTATACCCCTGCGCCTCTGGAGCGCCGCACCGTGTACGGCGTGACCTTTGAGCAGGGCCGTCAGGATCTGGATATCTCCGCCGACACCATGCTGACCAACATCGTGACCAAGGCCAAGGGCCTGACCGAAGACCAGAAGCGTGACCTGGTGATGAGCCTGATCGTGCTGAAGTACACCCAGTCCAACAGCGTCTGCTATGTGCAGGGCGGCCAGACCATCGGCGTGGGTGCCGGCCAGCAGAGCCGCATCCACTGCACCCGTCTGGCGGGCCAGAAGGCCGACAACTGGCAGCTGCGCCACATGCCCAAGGTGCTGGATCTGCCTTTCCGGGAAGACATCACCAAGCCCAACCGTGACAATGCCATTGACGTGTACATCGGGGATACCCCGGAAGATGTGATCGGCGACGACGTGTGGGCTGAGACCTTCACCGAGCAGCCCGCCCCCCTGACCGCCGAGGAAAAGAAAGCCTGGCTGTCCCAGGTGCACGGCGTGAGCCTGGGCAGCGATGCCTTCTTCCCCTTCGGCGACAACATCGAGCGTGCCCGCCGCAGCGGTGTGGATGCCATTGTGCAGCCCGGCGGTTCCATCCGTGACCAGCAGGTCATTGATACCTGCGACAAGTATGTCATCGTGATGGCTTTCTGCGGCATCCGTCTGTTCCATCACTGATACCAAAGGAGTTTGCGATGAAGATTTTAGTCGTTGGCGGCGGCGGACGGGAACATGCCATCATCCGCGCGCTGAAGAAGAGTCCCCAGTGCACCGAGATCTGGTGCGCACCGGGCAACGGCGGCATCGCTTATGACGCCATCTGCAAGGACATCAAGGCCACCGATGTGGACGCTATGGTAGCCTTTGCCAAAGAGGAAGGCTTTGACTACGCCGTGGTGGCCCAGGATGATCCCCTGGCCCTGGGCATGGTGGACGCGCTGGCCAAGGTGGGGATTCCCGCCTTCGGTCCCAACGCCGCTGCCGCCCGCATCGAGGCCAGCAAGGTGTTCAGCAAGAACCTGATGAAGAAGTACGGCATTCCCACCGCCGCCTATGAGACCTTTGACAACGCCGACGCTGCCATGGAGTACATCCGCGGTCAGGGCAAGTATCCGGTGGTCATCAAGGCCGACGGTCTGGCTCTGGGCAAGGGCGTGCTGATCTGTCAGGACGAGGCGGAGGCTGAAGCAGGGCTGAAGGAGATCATGCTGGACAAGAAGTTCGGCGCTTCCGGCAACCATGTGGTGGTGGAAGAGTTCCTGACCGGACCTGAGGTGAGCGTGCTGTCTTTCTGCGACGGCAAGACCGTCATCCCCATGGTTTCCAGCATGGACCATAAGCGCGCCCTGGACCATGACGAGGGTCTCAACACCGGCGGCATGGGCACCGTGGCCCCCAACCCCTACTACACCCCCGAGGTGGCAGACGAGTGCATGCGTACCATCTTTGCCCCCACCGTAGCGGCCATGCAGGCGGAAGGCTGCCCCTTCAAGGGCTGCCTGTACTTCGGCCTGATGCTGACTCCCGACGGGCCCAAAGTCATTGAGTACAACTGCCGTTTCGGTGACCCTGAGGCCCAGGTGGTGCTGCCCCTGCTGGAAAGCGATCTGCTGACCGTGATGCAGGCCACCACCGACGGCACTCTGGACAAGACCCCGGTGAAGTTCTCCGACGGTGCCGCTGCCTGTGTGATCCTGGCCTCCGGCGGATACCCCCTGGCCTACGAAAAAGGCAAGGAGATCACCGGCCTGACCGAAGGGCAGTTGTCCGGCGCCGCCGATGTGACCGTCTACCATGCCGGTACCGCCCGCAAGGGTGATGCCCTGGTCACCGCCGGCGGTCGTGTGCTGGGCGTGACGGCCACCGCTCCCGATCTGGCCTCTGCCCTGAAAAAGGCCTATGCGGCCGCTGAGCAGATTCATTTTGACGGCGTACACAAGCGCAGCGACATCGGTGCCCGCGCCATGGCCGCCCTGAACCGCCGTTAAGGAGGAAAAACAAATGGTTTACCGCATTTATGTGGAGAAAAAGCCCGGATTTGACGGCGAAGCCCAGGGACTTTTCCATGAGCTGACCGAACTGCTGGGCATTTCCGGGCTGAAAAGCCTGCGCCTGCTGAATCGCTACGACGTGGAAGGCATCGACCGCGACCTGTTCGAGAAGGCCGTGCCCACCGTCTTCAGCGAGCCGCCGGTGGATGTGACCTACGACACCCTGCCCCAGGGCGGCACCATCTTTGCGGTGGAGTACCTGCCCGGTCAGTTCGACCAGCGGGCGGACTCCGCTTCCCAGTGCATCCAGTTGCTGAGCCAGGGCGAACGCCCCGATGTGCGCAGTGCCCGGGTGTATATTCTGGAAGGTGACCTGTCTGAGGAAGATCTGGCCGCCATCAAGAAGTATGTTATCAACCCGGTGGAAGCCCGGGAAGCCAGCCTGGACGAGCGCAGCACCCTGAAGATGGAGTTTGCCGTTCCGTCCGCCGTGGAGACCCTGACCGGCTTCATCGAGATGGATGAGGACGCTCTGGAAGCCTTCCGGCAGGAAAAAGGTCTGGCCATGGACCACGCCGACATCGTATTCTGCCAGAACTATTTCCGCAGCGAGCATCGTGACCCCACCATCACCGAGATCCGGGTCATCGATACCTACTGGAGCGACCACTGCCGCCACACCACTTTCGGCACCATCCTGGACAACGTGACCATTGACGACGAGATCGTCAAGGCGGCCTTTGACCGCTACATGGCCCTGCGGGAAGAAACTGGCCGCAACGCCAAGAACCGCACCCTGATGGACTGCGCCACCATCGGCGCCAAGGCGCTGAAACAGCGTGGGATCCTGAAGAATCTGGACGAGAGTGAGGAGATCAACGCCTGCACCGTCAAGATCAAGTGCGATGTGGACGGCGAGCAGCAGGACTGGCTGTTCCTCTTCAAAAATGAGACCCACAACCATCCCACCGAGATTGAGCCCTTCGGCGGCGCGGCCACCTGCATCGGCGGCGCCATCCGCGATCCCCTGTCCGGCCGCAGCTACGTCTATCAGGCCATGCGTGTGACCGGCGCCGGTGACCCGCTGAAGCCCGTGTCTGAGACCATGCCCGGTAAGCTGCCCCAGCGCAAACTGGTGACCACCGCTGCCCAGGGCTATTCCAGCTACGGCAATCAGATCGGTCTGGCCACCGGCCAGGTGGATGAGCTGTATCATCCCGGTTATGTGGCCAAACGCATGGAGATCGGCGCCGTGGTGGGCGCCACTCCCGCCAGCCATGTGCGTCGGGAAGAGCCCGCCCCCGGGGATGTGATCATCCTGCTGGGCGGCCGCACTGGCCGTGACGGCATCGGCGGCGCCACCGGCTCCAGCAAGGCCCACAAGCTGTCCAGTCTGGAGACCTGCGGTGCCGAGGTTCAGAAGGGCAACGCCCCCATTGAGCGCAAACTGCAGCGCCTGTTCCGCCGTGAGGATGCCTGCCGCATGATCAAACGGTGCAACGACTTCGGCGCCGGCGGTGTTTCCGTGGCCATCGGCGAGCTGGCCGACGGGCTGCACATTGACCTGAACAAAGTCACCAAGAAGTACGAGGGCCTGGACGGCACCGAACTGGCCATCAGCGAGAGCCAGGAGCGCATGGCCGTGGCCGTGGCCCCTGAGGATGCCGACCGCTTCATCGCTCTGGCCAACGAGGAGAACCTGGAAGCCACCGTGGTGGCCACCGTTACCGAAGAAAAGCGGATGGTGGAAGAGTGGAACGGCACCCCCATCGTCAACCTGTCCCGTGAGTTCCTGAACTCCAACGGTGCCGAACGCCATGCCGACGCCCACATCGAGGCCGGCACGACCTGGAAGCCGAAATGGTCCGGCAACACTGTGGCAGAGAAGATGGAAGCCATGGTCAGCGACCTGAACGTATGCAGCAAGAAGGGTCTGGGCGAACGGTTCGACTCCACCATCGGCGCGGCCACCGTGCTGATGCCCTACGGCGGCAAGTATCAGCTGACGCCTTCCATGGCCATGGCGGCCAAGCTGCCGGTGGACGGCGAGACCACCACCTGCTCCGGCATGGCCTGGGGCTTCAACCCCTACCTGACCGAAGCGGATCCCTACCGCGGCGCCTACATGGCTGTGGTGGAGAGCGTAACCAAGCTGGTCTGCGCCGGGTTCCATCACGAGGATATGTACCTGACCTTCCAGGAATACTTTGAGCATCTGGGCGACAAACCGGAGCGCTGGGGCAAGCCCCTGGCCGCGCTGCTGGGTGCCCTGGACGCCCAGATGGGTCTGGGCATCGCCTCCATTGGCGGCAAGGACAGCATGTCCGGCAACTTTGAGGGTCTGGATGTTCCCCCCACGCTGGTCAGCTTTGCCACCGCCGTTGGCAACACCCGGGATGTACTGAGCCCCGAGTTCAAGAAAGCCAACAGCTCGGTGGTTATCCTGAAACCTCAGTACAAAGATGGTCTGCCGGAAGTCAACAGCCTGCTTTCCATCTACAAAATCGTGGAGCAGATGATCGACGAGGGCAAGGTCCTGGCTGCCGCCACCCCCGGATTCGGCGGCATCGGCGAAGCCCTGTTCAAGATGTGCGTGGGCAACCACGTTGGCCTGAAGCTGAGCAAGGCTTTCCGTCCCGAACGGCTGTTTGAGCCCTGCTACGGCGCCGTCATCCTGGAACTGCTGGATGCCACTGCAGGTGAATTCCTGGGCTTCACCACCGTGGGCTACACCATGTGTGTGGGCGATGAAGAGCTGGACCTGCCGCACCTGCAGGAACTGTGGGAGCGCAAGCTGGAGCCGGTCTTCCCCTACCGCCGTGCGGGCGAGGAAGTCAAGGCCCTGGAATACCATTGCAACCCCTTCCAGCGTGTGGCTCCGGCCGTGCGTCTGGCCACTCCGCGGGTCATCATCCCTGTCTTCCCCGGTACCAACTGCGAGTATGATACCGCCCGGGCCTTCCGCCGCGCCGGCGGTGACCCCCATGTGTTGGTTCTGAAGAACCTGACCCCCGCCGACGTGGCCGAAAGCTGCGAAGCTCTGGTCAAGGAGATCGACGCGGCCCAGATCCTGATGCTGCCGGGTGGTTTCTCCGGCGGTGACGAGCCTGACGGTTCCGCCAAGTTCATTGCAGCCTTCTTCCGTGCTCCGGCCGTGGCCGACGCGGTGAACCGTCTGCTGAACGAGCGCGATGGTCTGGCCCTGGGCATCTGCAACGGTTTCCAGGCGCTGATCAAGCTGGGGCTTGTCCCCTACGGCGAGATCCGTCCCATCACCAAGGACGATCCCACCCTGACCTTCAACACTGTACATCGCCACCAGAGCATGCTGGTGCGTACCCGTGTGGCTTCCAACAAGAGCCCCTGGCTGTCCGAGTGCGATGTCAACGACGAGCACCTCATTGCCATCAGCCACGGCGAAGGCCGTTTTGTGTGCAGTGATGAACTGCTGCGGCAGCTGATTGCCAACGGTCAGATTGCCACCCAGTATGTGGACCTGAACTGCGTGCCCACCATGGACCAGCGCTACAACCCCAACGGCAGTGTGCTGGCCATCGAAGGCATCACCAGCCCGGACGGCCGCGTGTTCGGCAAGATGGGTCACAGCGAACGCAGTGCCGATCAGCTGTACAAGAATGTGGGCGGCGACAAGTACCAGCCCATCTTTGAGGGCGGCGTGAACTACTTCAAGCTGTAATGCGCCATCCCCCGACAGATAAGGAGAGTTTTTTCAATGGCACATGATCGTTATATCTCGCCCTTCTCCACCCGGTATGCTTCGGACGAGATGCAATATATTTTCTCTGACGACAACAAGTTCCGCACCTGGCGCCGTCTGTGGATTGCCCTGGCCAAGGCCGAACAGAAGCAGGGGCTGGACATCACCGATGAACAGATCGCCGAACTGGAAGCCCACAAGGACGACATCAACTATGAGGAAGCCGCCGCGCGGGAAAAGCTGGTCCGCCATGACGTAATGAGTCACGTCTACGCCTATGGCCTGCAGTGCCCCCACGCCAAGGGCATCATTCATCTGGGCGCCACCAGCTGCTATGTGGGCGACAATACCGATGTCATCATCATGCGGCAGGGCCTGGAGCTGGTCCGCAAGAAGATCATCGGGACCCTGGCCAATCTGGCCAAGTTCGCCGATGAGTACAAGGATATGCCCTGTCTGGCTTACACCCACTGCCAGCCCGCCCAGCTCACCACCGTGGGCAAGCGTGCCACCCTGTGGATGAACGAGCTGTACATGGACGTGCAGGAGATTGAGCATCAGATCTCTCAGCTTGCCCTGCGCGGCGTGAAGGGCACTACCGGCACCCAGGCCAGCTTTATGGAGCTGTTCGGTGGGGATTCCGCCAAGGTCAAGGCTGTGGAAGCTGATGTCTGCGCCCAGATGGGCTTTGACAAGGTGGTTCCGGTCTGCGGCCAGACCTACAGCCGCAAGGTGGATTATAATGTGCTGTCCGCCCTGGCCGGCCTTGCCCAGAGCGCCATGAAGATGGCCACTGATATCCGTCTGCTGGCCAACTTCAAGGAAATGGAAGAGCCTTTCGAAAAGAATCAGATTGGTTCTTCCGCCATGCCTTACAAGCGCAACCCCATGCGCTGCGAACGCATCTGCGCCCTGTCCCGCTACCTGATGATCGACGTGCTGAACCCTGCTGTGACCGCCGGTACCCAGTGGTTTGAGCGCACCCTGGACGACAGCGCCAACAAGCGCATCGCCATGGCCGAGGGATTCCTGGCCGCCGACGCCATCCTGAACATCCTGCTGAATGTTTCGGATGGGCTGGTGGTGTATCCCAAGGTCATCCGCAGCCGGGTGATGGCAGAGCTGCCCTTCATGGCCAGCGAAAACATCATGATGAAGGCCGTGAAAAAGGGCGGCGACCGTCAGGAACTGCACGAGCGCCTGCGTGAGCACGCTGTGGCCGCTGCCGCTGTGGTCAAGCAGGAAGGCAAACCCAACGACATGATTGCCCGCGTGGAAGCCGATCCCGCCTTTGGGCTGAGCCGCGAGGAGATCGAAGCGGAGCTGAGTCCGGAAGATTTCACCGGTCGGGCTCCGGAACAGGTACAGGAGTATCTGGACCAGTATATTCGTCCCCTGCTGGCCGCCAACCCTGATGCCGTTGGTCAGAAAGCCGAACTGAGCGTCTGACACTGACTTTGTCGCTGAGATAAAACAAAGAACCCCCGCAGTACCCGAAAGGGCTGCGGGGGTTTTATGTTATTCCGTGGCGGCGATGGTCTCAGCCTTCCGGTACGGGAGTCGGTTCCGGAGTGGGAGTGGTTTCGGTGGAATCGCCGCCGCTGCCGGTTGCATCGGCCCCTTCGCCGGTTTCATCTCCGTCCCCTTCCGGGGTAGGAGTGGGCGCGGGTGTGGGCGTGCTGGTATCACTGTTGAAGGTGGCCTCAATATTGCCATCCTCCAGCTGACGGCTCACATCCAGCGTGCCGCGGTCCGAAGAGGTCAGGCCGGTACCGTTCACATCCAGAATCAGGGTCGCTGCAAAGCGAATCTTGTAATCCAGATTGTTGGCAGTACCCAGTGTGACGGAAACACGGCCCTGATACAGGAAGTTCAGTTCACTCAAGTCGGTCATATCAATGACGGAAATTCCATCCTTGAGCCCATTTTCTTCCAACGCTGTCATCATCTGCTCCAGCGTGTCCTGGGCAGAAATATGGCTGGTCTCTGCCGTCGCCTGCTCCTCTGTCTGTGCCTGCAGTGACAGGAAGCTTCCCGGCGTGGTTGCCTGTCCCTGCGGTATGTCGGCTTCCAGCCAGATCAGCCCATCGGGTTGACTGTCACTGGTGCGAAGTACCTTGAGATGATCGCTGAGTACCAGCCATTGGCCTGCGTATTCCATCATAAAGCGCTCGGTAGCCGGCTGTACTTTGACAACCACCGTACCTGGCATCTGGGTGCCCACATCCGCCACGTCCAGATAGGGAAGATTACTGAGCAGGAACTGGGACTTTTCCCGGGCGGAAAAGCCAAACAGGCTGTCGCCTTCCGAAATTCCCAGCAATTCGATGATCTGGTCTTCGGTATAAACACCGGTGTTCGCTGGTGTGGAACCATCGGTGTTTTCAATGCGGAAGTCTGTGACCTTGAACAGCAGATTGACCGAAAGAATGATCCCGCCAACAAGGACTGCAAACACCAGCAGCGCTCCCAGCACAGCGCGCTGGCGACGGCGGCGCAGCTGTTCGGCATGGGTCACACGGCGCGGCGGACGACGGTTCGGATTCTGACGGTAAGCGGCTTTCTGCGGATTTTGCTGCGGACGGCGCCCCCTGATGTTTTCCCTACCGTCCATCCCCTGCTGCGGGCCTGTGCGCTGTCCTGTGGGCTGCTGCACCGGACGGGCACGTCGGGGCTGTCCGGCGGGCTGGGCTTTCTTGGTCAGTCCCAGGCGGCTTTTCATGCTGCGCGGTGCCGGACGTTGGTTTGCGGGCGGGGTCGCGGCTGCTTTCTGCCGGCGGTTTCGCTGGTTACGATCCATCCGCGGCCTCCTTTCTGTCGTGAAAATAGAAAAAGGACAATACGCACAAAACGCCCCGCACAGGGTGGGGCGTTGCACTTCTTACCTGCCCGTTTTGACCAGGGCAAGCAGACGTTCTGTAATCATGTCCAGACTGCGAGGCTGGGCCAAGGTGCGTGCCTGACGGCCCATCTCGGCCAGACGTCCCGGGGCAGCCAGCAACTGCTGCACAGTCTCAATCAGTTTTTCGGCGGTCAGGTCCTTCTCTTCAATGACCACCGCTGCGCCGGCCTTCTGCAATTCCAGGGCATTATAATACTGGTGGTTTTCGGCCACATTGGGGCTGGGAATCAGGATGGCGGCACGGCCCATGGCTTCCAGTTCCGCCAGCGTCAAAGCGCCCGAACGGGAAATGACCAGATCGGCTGCGGCCAGCAGTTCCGGCATATTCTTGATATATTCCTTTACCACCAGATTGGGACCGGGCGCAAAACCTTCCTGTTTGGCCAGGTCCTGAAACAGCTGTACCCCACGGCTGCCTGTGGCATGCAGATGCAGCACATTCTGATGGGTCTTCTGTTCCCAGCCGCACAGGGCACCCACCACCTCGTTGATGCGTCGGGCGCCCAGGCTGCCGCCAAAGCTCAGAATCACCGTACGGTCCCCTGCTCCGATGGCAGCGCGGGCGGCCGCCCGGTCCTGGGTCAGGATTTCCGGACGGACAGGGTTGCCTACCACCTGCGTCTTATCCGGAGCGCCCAGTTTTTCCACCGCGGCGGCACTGGCCGCAAAGACCACATCCACATCTTTTGCCAACAGCTTATTGGTGACTCCGGGGAAGGCATTCTGCTCATGAATTGCCGTCTTGATTCCCTTTTTGGCCGCAGCCCGCACCACCGGACCGCTGACATAACCGCCGCAGCCGATGACCAGATCCGGCTGGACCTCCCGAAGGATTGCCGCCGTGCGCGGACCGGACAGGGCCAGATGATAAAGCGCCTGGAAATTGCGGGCAATATTTTTGGGCGTCAGGCGGCGCTGAAAACCATTGATTTCAATATGATGAAAGGGATATCCGGCCGCCGTCACAAGGCCGTACTCCATTCCTTCCCGGCGCCCCGCAAAGTGAATTTCCGCAGACGGATCTGCCTTTTTCAGCGCACCGGCAATGGCCAGCGCAGGATTGATGTGTCCGGCAGTACCGCCGGCGGCGATCAGAACACGCATATGGTTCCCTCTCTTTCCCTCGATACCCAAAAGCGGCGGGTGTCAGCCGCTGACATTCTCCCGCCGGCGATAGACTTTGCGTGTGGGGCTGTTGCCATGCAGGCGACGCATCAGCTCATCCTGGCTGCGTTTCCGCTGCGCCATGATTTTGGCATTTCCCGCCCGTGATACGCTGAGTACGACCCCCATTTCACATAGCAGCAGCAACAAGCTGCTTCCGCCCGATGAGAAGAAGGGCAGGCTGATGCCAGTGTTGGGCAAGGTGGCCGTAACCACACCGATATGACAGAATACCTGCCATGCGATCTGCGCCATCACGCCAATGGTCAGCATACTGCCGAAATAGTCCGGCGAGCGCAGGGCAATCAGGATGCCTTGAATGAGCAGGGCCGCAAACAGTCCGATGCAAAGCACCGCTCCGATAAAGCCCAACTCTTCACACAGAACAGAAAAGATGAAGTCATTGGTTGCTTCCGGCAGCCACAGCTGTTTCTGACGGCTGTTGCCGATGCCAAGACCGGTCAGGCCGCCCGAAGCAATGGAATACAGGCTCTGGGTTGTCTGATAGCCAAGATCCACATCACTTTCAGCAAACAGGCCCCAGGCACCCAGGCGCTCGTTGGCGACATCATTCCCTTCAGCGGTCAGCATCAGATACAGACCGCCCATGGCCACACCGGCCATCACAGGCATCCAGCGCAGCGCGCAGCCGCCGCACAGAAGCATGGTGCCCAGGATCATGCAGATCAGCAGAATGGCAGAGTTGTGGGGTTCCATACGCAGCAGAACCACAATGGGAAGTACCGGCAGGATCGGCATGATCATGCCATGCACCAGGGTCCGCCGTTGTTCATAGTGTTCATCGGTATACAGGGCCACTCCCAGAATAACCGCAAACTTGGCGATTTCCGAAGGCTGGACGTTAATGCCCAGAATATACACCCAGCGATGAACGTAGTTGATCTCCTTACTGAACAGAGCCAGGATCAGAAGCCCGATCAAGATCACATACATGTGCAGGTACAGATGACGCAGGGCATGGTAGTCAATGTTGGAGATCAAGAACATAAGCCCCACACCCAGGGCGGCCAGAATCGCCTGGGGTGCTATGTAATGATAGATATCGTCAAAATTGTAATAGGCTGTTACATAGCTGGCAGAGAACAGCATAATCAGGCCATAGCACAAAACCAGCATCAGGGTACCGACGAACCCCCACGAGACAGGGCCATGGTCCTCCTTGCGGAATGCAGCGTCACGGAGAAAGCGGATGAGGTTGCCGAAGGCAAGGTCCAGAATCTGTGCAGCGGTCACGGGCAGGTCCCTCCTTTCCTGCAAAGGGAGCGGTGCAGGATGTTACGCAAGATAGATGTACAGAAGCCCCAGCGCCACACCCATAACGGCAATCAGGCTGAAGAAGGCGTCAATGCGGGCCTCTTTCCAGCCGCGCATCTCAAAGGCATGATGGATCGGCGTCATGCGGAAGATGCGCTTGCCATGGGTGGCTTTGTAGTACACGCGCTGGATCACAACGGTCATGGCATCCCAGATAAAGACGATGCCGAAGAACAGGACCAGTTCCGGACGGCCCATCACAAAGGCCAGTGCCGTGACCATTCCCCCCAGGAACATGCTGCCGGTGTCTCCCATGAACACCTTGGCAGGATAAAAATTCCAGACAAGGAAACCGGCACAGGCAGCCGCGGTGGCAGTAGAAAGAACCGCCACATGATAAAATCCCAACATGCTGGCTGCCAGCAGGTATCCCAGCATGGACACAAAGGTCACACAGGAACACAGGCCGTCCAGGCCATCGGTAAGATTCACGGCATTCACAAGGAAAATGATGCCGAAGAAAGCGATGGGATAGTAAAGCAAGCCCAGATTCACCGCACCCACAGCCGGCACCATGATGATGGTGGTCATGAGCCCCAGACTGTGAAGACCGGCCATGAAAGCACCGGTGACAACAAACTGCATGACAAGTTTCTGCCACGCCAGAAGGCCCAGATTGCGATGGCGCACCACCTTGATAAAGTCATCCAGAAATCCGATGACGCCGGAGCCGAAGGCCAGGAACAGCACCAGCAGGCCTCCCTGGACCTGCTGCGGTGCCACCAGTTCCGGCGCCTTGGCGGAAAGTCCGGCATACACCACACCGCAGGCCAACAGAATTCCCAGAATAAAGCACAGGCCGCCCATGGTGGGAGTGCCCTGCTTTTTGTTGTGCCAAGTGGGTCCGTCCTCCCGGATAGTCTGGCCAAAATGCAGGCGGTGCAGCGCCGGGATCAGGAAAAAGCCTGAAACAACAGTAACGCAGAACGCGACAATTGCCGCCGCGATCAGCATCCAGGACACGATCATCCCCATATGGTAATTCCCCCAAAGTTCAGGTTGTAGTCTTATGCGTGGTCGGGAAGTTCCGCGTACAGGCTGTGCAGCATTTCTTCAAACTGCATGGCATGGCTGGCCTTGGCCAGAACCACATCACCGGGGCGCAGATACGACCTTAGATATTCTACTACTTCCTGTGTATTTTGGCAATGCAATGTTGTTACTTTTTCGCCGGCCGCTTCCGCCATGGCGGTACTGTTGGGGCCGACAGCCAGCAACAAATCCACCACATCGGCGGCCCATTCTCCGGTCTGCCGGTGTGCCTGTTCGGAAGCCGTTCCCAGTTCCAGCATATCCCCCAGCACGGCAATCCGGCGGCCGCCGGGGCTGGGAATCTGGCGCTGCAGGATATCCAGCGCCGCACGCATGCTGTCCGGACTGGCGTTGTAGCAGTCTTCAATGAAGGTGATGCCGCCATGCTGCACGATATTCTGCCGCATACCGGTGGTCTTGTAATCCGAGAGCGCGGCAGCGGTGCGGGCAGGGTCCAGCCCCAGCCGGGTGACAGCCGCATAAGCTGCCAGGGCATCGCTGACCGTGTGCAGGCCCTGGGTGGGAATATGAACCGCGAAATCGCCATGTTCCGCATCCCGCAGAGTGAAAGCGGTGCCGTCTTTTTCATCCCGGATATCGGCGGCACAGACATCTGCGCCCGTCGCTTTCAGGCTGAACCAGACAGGCTTGAGTCGGGCAGGCAGCGCTGCGCTGCGCAGCAGTTCGTCGTCTCCGTTGAGCACAAGCGGAGCTCCATCCGGAAGTCCCTGGCAGATTTCCAGCTTCGCCTTCAGTATATTCTCACGGCTGCCGAGATTTTCCAGGTGGGAGACCCCGATCATGGTGATGATCCCGGCGGAAGGACGAGCCGTGCGGGTCAAGCGGGCAATTTCCCCCAGAGCACTCATGCCCATTTCCACCACCGCATACTCGGTGGCGTCTTCCAGACGGAACAGGGTGTTGGGCAGACCGATCTCGTTGTTCTGGTTTCCCTCCGTCTTCAGGGTATTGCCGAAAGCTGACAGTACCGCATAACAGAATTCCTTGGTGGTGGTCTTTCCCACCGAACCGGTGACGCCGATCATGAGCGGACTGAACAGGGTGCGATAGTTGGATGCCATCCGCAGCATGGCCATGTGACTGGACGGGGTCACCACCAGGTGATCTTCCGGCACGCCTTCTACCGGGTGATTGGCAATCACGTACTCCGCCCCGGCCTTATAGGCCGTCTCGGCAAAATCATGGCCATCTACCCGAGCACCGGGAAAGCATACAAAGACGCACCCCCGCTGCACTTTGCGGCTGTCAGTGACAACGGCGGTGATGTCCACCGGCCGCGCCAGAGTCAGGCCGGCCAGCAGTTCATTGGCATGGATCGGTTTCATTCAGTTCCCTCCTCAGTATCCGTCTGGTTCGTGGTATCCGTTTCGCTGGTATCCGATTCATCGGTTTGTGTTGTATCTGTACTGGTTGTGTCAGTCTCTGTCTGGATGGTCACAATGGTGCCGAATTCCGCACTGGAAGAAGCCGCCGCATCCTGAGAGACCACCTTGCCGTTGGCATCCCCCACCAGCTTGACGTTCAGGTTGGCGGACTTGAGCATCTGGCTGGCGAAGGTACCGGTCTTGCCGGTCACGTCCGGCACGGTGGTCAGGCTTCCGGTGGTGGAATCGGTGTAGAAGTAGATGGTGGACCCCGCCGGGACCGAAGTTCCCGAATAGGGGTACTGGTAGACGATCTCGCTGCCGGAACCGATGAGCTGATGGCCCAGGCCCAGCTTGTTCAGATTGGCCTGCGCCAGAGACCAGCGGGAACCGACGGCATTGGGCACCGTGATGCTTTCCGGTTCCACATAGTCAGGGTCCCGGGGAATGCCCAGGTAAGGTGCTATTTCGCTGATAATGTTGCCCACCATGGGAGCCACGATCTGGGAGGCAAAATCTTCCACCCAGCGGGGGTCGTCCAGTACCGCAAAGACCAGAATTTCCGGGTCATAGGCGGGCAGGACAGCCGCAAAGCTGATCTGCTTGTGGTAGTCGCCATCCGAACGCTCGCTGCGGTCCAGCTGTTCCCCCGTACCGGATTTGCCGCCGATGGAGTAGCCGGCCACGTAAACGTTGCGGCAGGAATATCCCTCTTTACCGCCGCCCACGTTGTTTTCCATCATGGCGCACAGCTGCTGACTCACGTCCTCGGAGATGACTTGGCGGCGGATGTTGGGCTGGGTCTCACTGACCACATTGCCCGCGTCATCGGTCATGCTGCCCACCACATAGGGGGTAACCAGATACCCACCGTTGACCACCGCAGAAACGGCGGTGGCCATCTGGATGGCGGTGAGCTTCTGGGTCTGTCCAAAAGCCGTAGAGTACAGGTCAGTCTTGACCTGCTCCATATCTGCCTGCGTCTTGGAAATGCCCTTGGACTCATAAGGCAGGTCAATGCCGGTGGTCTCATCCAGACCGAATGCCTGGTAATAGTTATAGAAAAACTCCGGGGTCATCAGCTCTGCCACCTGGATGAAATAAAGGTTGCAGCTCTTTTCCAGAGCGCCCGCCATATCCAGCGGCCCGTGAATAGCATCATTGGCGCATCCATAGGTGGTCTCCCACTGCGTCCCTTCATTGACGGTCAGTTTGCCGTTGCAGTAAAACACCTGGCTGGCATCCATCAAACCGGAATCCAGCGCGGAAGCCGCGGTGACCAGCTTGAAGACGGAACCCGGGAAATACAGTTCGGTCACGCTCTTATTCTTCCACTGGGCTTCCCGGATATAACCCTGCAGGGTGGAATACTCCTCGGAACTGAGCACGCCGTCCTCCACAATGGAGGCCACATTGTTTTCTCCCAGGCGGGACTGCAGCAGGTCGATCTCCTCGGCAGTCAGGGTTCCATCCTCCAGAACAGCGGCCATTTCCGGATCCGCAATGGTATAAGGATCATTGGGGTCAAACTGACTCATGGTGGCCATGGAAAGAATGGCGCCCGTGTTCACATTCATGACAATGACTGTACCACGGTTCTTTACACTGTATTCTTTCAGTGCCTGTCCCAGATACTTCTCCACCACCGTCTGTACCTGGTCATCAATGGTCAGGTGCAGGTCATAGCCGTTGACGGGCTCATACACTTCCCCTTCATCATCGGACGTATAACCCCAGGCATTCTGGCTGGTGATCCGACGTCCGGGCGTACCGGCCAGCTCCTCCTGATAGGACTTTTCCAGACCATAGATGCCTTCGCCGTCCGAATTGGTGAAGCCCAGTACCGAAGACAGGAAAGAGCCATAAGGATAGCTGCGGGTCGATGCCTGTTCGGTATAGATGTTCAGAACGGTTTCCCAGTCTTTTTCCTCGTCTCCGTCATTGAGGGGCCGCTTGGTATTGGCATATTCAATGATGGCATCCTTGGTGGGCAAGTCCACCCCACGGGCCAGGACTTTATACTGGCTTTTCGTATCGCTGAGTTTTTCCAGGATGCTTTCCGCCGACACGCTCCCTCCCAGCAGGTTGGAGATATCCTGGGCTGCCTGCGCAATGTACTTTGCATTGCACCGGGAAGGATCCGCGATGATGTTCCAGACAGTGGTACTCTTGGCCAGGACCTTGCCGGTGGACGTGTAGATGGTCCCACGGGAGGCCGGGATGGTCTCATCCGAAAGCTGCTGTTCCGCCGCACCGACACGATACTTTTCAGGGTCACGCAGCTGCAGTGCGTACAGCTGATAAATCAAAAGGCCCATACCAAAAATGATGAACAGCGCCACCAGCATCAATGTGCGCACACGCAGGGCATTGTTGATGGAGTGCCGTTCATTTTGCCTGTCACGATTGTTCTGCATGGTTGTTTTCCTTCCGTTGGGTACAGGTCATAAAAAGGCAAAAAGCGTGCCCCGACGCGGGATGCACGCTTTTGGGCTTTGCTTACGGTTCAAAACTGCCGATCAGGCTAAGGGCTGCGGTATACAGCCCATCCAGGATCTCATCGGTTTTGGAGTTGCTCTTTTCGATGATGCTTTCGTCGTCCAGGCGGAGATAGGTCACCTGGCTGGGATCGGTCTTGACCAGACCCAGGCGGCTCTGTGCCACCTCATCGATATTGGCGCTGTTGGAAATCTCGTCCATCTTGCCGGACAAATACTCATAGGTGGTCTGTGCGTCGGCCAGTTCCGTACGCTTGGCATCAATATCGCCGGAGATCTCGGTCAGTTTTGCCTGACCTGCCACAATGGCCGTGATCAAGGCCAGAAAAACCACGATCACCAGCACCGATGCGATCTGACGCATGAATTCTTTGGCGCGGCCGAAGTGGAAGCGTCCGCCGCGCACCACACGCACCCGCGGTGCACGGCGGACCGATTGCGCATTGTTGACTTGATATGCTGCCGAAGTCATGGTCAGCACCCCCTCTATCTGTGTTCCAAAAGCAAAGTTGTTGTGCTCAGTTCTTTTCCAGTACCCGCAATTTTGCCGAGCGACTGCGGCGATTCTCCTCCAGTTCCTCGGCATCTGCCTCAATGGGATGCCGGGTAATCAGAGTGGCTTTGGCCACGCCTCCGCAGGTGCAGATGGGCTGTTCCGGCGGACAGGTACATTTCTGCGCCCAACGGCGGAACTTGTTCTTCACCAGCCGGTCTTCCAGGCTGTGGAAGGTGATCACGCACAGGCGCCCACCCGGCGCCAGTCTGTCAAACAAAGCTTCCAGGCCTTCATTCAGGGCATCCAGTTCCCCGTTCACCGCGATGCGAACGGCCTGAAACGTGCGGCGCGCCGGATTCTTGCTCTTACGGCGCTCTTTGGGCGGCACGGCGGCCGCCACCAGTTCTGCCAGCTGCAGGGTGGTGGTGATCGGCGTCTGTTCCCGCTGCTGCACGATCTTGCCGGCAATCTGCCAGGCATAGGGCTCTTCCCCGTATTCGCGCAGGATACGGGCGATTTCTTCCCGGGGCAGCGAATTGAGCAGATCCGCCGCGGTGGGGCCCTGCTGACTCATACGCATGTCCAGCGGTGCATCCGCGTGGTAGGAGAAGCCCCGGGAGGCTTCATCCAGCTGATGGCTCGAGACCCCCAGGTCCAGCAAAGCACCGTTGATCTTTTCAATTCCCAGGTCATCCAGCACAGCCGCTGCCTGCCGGAAATTGGCCCTGACCACAAGGGCGGGAAGACCCTTAAGCCTTTCGGTGGCTGTTGCCACCGCATCCGGGTCCTGATCGAGAGCGATCAGCCGCCCTGTGGTCAGGCGTTTGGCAATTTCACGGGAGTGCCCTGCGCCGCCGGCGGTACCATCCAGATAGATACCGGTGGGATCAATCGCCAATCCATCCAGGCAGGGCTGCAGCAATACGGGTATGTGGGAAAATTCCATTTCGATGTCCTTTTGCGCCATGCGCATTGTTGTTCAGAAATCCAGAGCTTCCATGGCTGCGGTGAAATCTTCATCCGAAGCAGCCTGATTCTGGTTCCAGGTGTCTGTATTCCAGATTTCGGCAAAGGTCCGGTTTCCGATGATGGTCACATCATGAGACAGGTTTGCGTACTGCCGCAATTCTGCCGGCAGCTGGATGCGCCCCTGCTTGTCCGGGGTGACCTCGGTGGCGGAAGAATACAGCATCCGGCTTACCTGACGGCCTTTGACGAGCCCTTTTTCCGCAATGCGTTCCGCCACCTTTTCAAATTCCGCGGTGGGAAACGCAGCAAGGCAATGATCCAGCCAGCGGGTCACAATAAACGTCTCACCCATGCCGTCACGAAACTTGGCGGGGAAGTTCAACCGTCCTTTGCCGTCGATGGCATAATCGAAGCGGCCCACGAACATGTTGAAAACTCCCTCCTCCCTGCCGATTTTCTCTGTTTTTCGACGTCCAGCCGTTGGAGAGCAGTTGAAAACGCAGTTGAAAACGTTGAAAACTACCCACTTTAACCCTTTTTAAGGTTTTTTTACCCACAGCTGTACCATCATAGTACCAAATTACAGGGCAAAAAGCAAGTCCGCGGGGCAAAAAAACACAGTGGGCAAGGATTTTTCACATCTGAAAATGCCGGGGTGAACAGTGGGGAAAAAATCGGTTCCGGCGCCAAAAAGCAGGCAAACCGTCGGTATTTGTTTTCAGTCCTTTTCTTCGACAGAAGCCGGAAAAAGCAGAACCGCCGGCCGGGAATATCCGGTCGGCGGTTCTGCTTTCACAAACAGGGAGTAACTATGTACTTACTTTTTGGGGCCGCGCAGGCCACGGGCCGCAGCACTGCGCAGATTCATCCTGGTTTTCTTGATATCCGCCACACTGCGGGCCAGGACTTCCTCAGAATTTTTCAGGATAGCCTCGCAGTAAGTGGTGGCACTGCGGTTGATCTCCTTGGCCTGCTCCTGGGCCGTAGAAAGAATCTCCGCCGCGCGCTGCTGCGCACGCCGGACGATCTCCTGGTCCGAAACAAGCCCCCGTGCCCGTTCTTCCGCCTGCTGAATGATCCCGTCGGCTTCGGCACGGGCACCTTTCAGGATCTGTTCCCGGTCAGCCACGATCTTTTTGCTGTCGCGAATCTCATCCGGCAGATTGTTGCGCACCTCATCAATGATGTCCCGCATGCGGTCCACATCCACAAAGCGCTTGGAAGGGCTGAAAGGAACGCCTCCGCCTTCTTCCAGCGTTTCTTCCATCAACTCAAGCAATTCTTCCACACTCATGGCTGTCCCTCTCTCTCATAACGGCTGACAAGAATTTTGCCGTACTTGTATTGTTTTACCAGCTGCAGGCTTCCCGCCTGCGGCGGCAGCTCAGCTTCCAGTTCGCTTTCGCACAGAACAACGCCTCCGGGTGCCACACTGCGCTCCAGAAGCGGCAGCACCTTTGCCAGTGTACCGTGGGCAAAGGGCGGGTCCAGCAGGACCAGATCAAACGGGCCGCGGGCGGTGTGCAGGTAGTTGAAGGAATCCCCGCAGGAAATGCGGGCCCGATCCTGTACGCCGGCAGTACGGCAGTTGGCAGTGACAATTTTCACTGCATCGGGGCTGGCATCCAGAAATGTGCACTGTGCGGCACCGCGGGAAAGGGCTTCTATCCCCAGCTGACCGCTTCCCGCAAACAAATCCAGCACCTGTGCCCCCGGCAGGAGGAACTGTACGCTGGAGAACATGGCCTCTTTCACGCGGTTGATGGTGGGGCGGGTCACGTCTTCGCCCGGAAGGGCGGCCAGATTTTTGCCGCGGGCGGATCCGGCGATCACTCGCATAGCAGCGGCACCTGCCTTTCTTTTCAGTGTTGAAACGAAGGATTCTTCCCTAATCTCATCTATTATGGAGTCTTTGCCCTATCTTGTCAAGTCGAAACGAGTACGAAATACCCGCTCAGGCCCGCAGGGCGTTGTAAATTTTTTCGGCCTTGGCGTGGCTGATGCCCTTGACTTCCTCGAGATCGGAAATGGACGCCGCCTTGACCGCCGCCACCGTCTTGAAATGGGCCAGCAAGGCGGCCGATGTCTTCTCCCCTACCCCGGGCAAGGCCGTCAGGGTCGCTGCGTAAGATTTTTTCTTCATCAGACGCTTGCGGTAATCGTTGGCGTAACGGTGGGTTTCATCCTGAATGGCCGTTACAAAGGTAAAGATATTCCGATGCCGGTTGATGGCGATTTCGCCCCCCGCATCATCTACGATAGCCCGGGTGCGGTGGTGGTCATCCTTGACCATGCCGAAGGTAGGAACATTTTCCAGCGCTGTGCCCCGCAGGGCCTGCCGTACCGCAGATACCTGTCCCCTGCCGCCATCAATGAGCAACAGGTCCGGCAGGGCGGCAAACTGATTGCCGGGGCCGTCCGGCTTATCCCCGCGCCGCGCGGCCTCATACTCAGCAGCACGGCGGCTGAGGGTCTCGGCCAGAGAGGCATAGTCGTCGGTGCCGACGACTTCCCGCATCTTGAACCGGCGATAGCCGCTGCGGTAAGGTTTGCCATCCTTGAACACCACCATGCCGCAAACGCTGGAGCCATCGCCCCAGTTGGAGATATCATAGCTTTCGATCAGGCGGGGCGGCGCTTTCAGCCCCAGCACCTGGGCCGCTTCCTCCAGCAGTTTTTCCTCTCTGGTATAACGGCCGCTTTCCCGTCCCAGGCGCTCCACCGCGTTGGTGTAGGCCATGGTGACCAGCTTGGCCACGTCCCCGCGCTGGGGCACATACAGTTCCACCTTGCTGCCCCGGGCCTGGGCCAGAGCCTCGCTGAGGGCTTCGTGAGCCTCCGGCAAGGCATCCACCGCCACCGTCTTGGGGACATACTCGCCGTCCAGATAGTACTGGGGCAGGAATTCTTCCCGCACGGCGGCAATGTCGGTGGTATCATGAAAGACAAACTCCCTCTTATCAGTCAGGCGGCCTTCCCGGTACCGCAGCACGGCGGCACAGACCGCCCGACTGGTGCCGGCAAAGGCCACCACATCCATCTCGGTGCCGCTCTCCATGACAACCTTCTGTCCGGCTGCCACCCGCTCAATGGCGGCGATCTGGTCCCGGAGAATGGCGGCGGATTCAAAGTCCAGGCGCTCGGAGGCAGCTTCCATCTTTTCCCGAAGCTGACGCAGGATATCCTTCTTGCCGTAGCGGATCATCTGCAAAGCCCCCTGCACGGCCTCATTGTAGGCCTGACAGCTGACCTTGCCGCTGCACACCGCCATGCACTTGCCAATGTGGGCGTTCAGGCAGGGGCGGCCCTTGCCGATATCCCGGGGAAATTCCTTGTTGCAGCGGGGCAGCAGAAAGCAGTTCTGGGCCGTTTCCACCATCTCCCGCACCGCGAAAGAGGATGTGAATGGGCCGATGTAATCCGCGTTTTCATCATCTTTCTGCAAAGCGGCCGAGATGCGGGGCCAGTCCCCTTTCGTGATCTTGACATAGCTGTACCCTTTGTCATCCTTGAGCAGGATGTTGTATTTTGGGGTATGCGCCTTGATCTGGCTGGCTTCCAGCACCAGGGCTTCAAACTCGCTCTGGCAGACGATCACATCAAAGGTGAAGGCGTGGTTGATCATCTGGGTGACCTTGGCATCGTGGGGCACGCCTTCCCGGAAATACTGGGAAACACGGGTCCGCAGGCGCTTGGCCTTGCCGATATAGATAATCTCATCCGATTTGTCACGGATGATATAGACCCCCGGCAGAAGCGGCAGCATACAGGCTTTTTTGTACAGTTCTTGCTTGGTCATGAAAACACCTTGGAAAATAGAATAAGGCCGGGTGGTTACCCCACCCGGCCGAAGAGAATCATGGGATTATTCAGAGAAGCCGGAGTTGACCAGCTTGACCAGACCGTCGACAGCGGCCTGCTCGTCGGTGCCGTCCGCAATGATGCGGATGGTGGTGCCGCCAACGATGCCCAGGCTCAGAACGCCCAGCAGGGACTTGGCGTTGACGCGGCGCTCCTCTTTCTCGACCCAGATAGAGGATTTGTACTCGTTGGCCTTCTGAATGAAGAACGTAGCCGGACGAGCGTGCAGACCAACCTGATTCTCAACGGTAACTTCTTTAACGTACATAGCTATTCTCTCCTACTTTGTGAAAATAATACGCCCAAGCTTTTCTACCGCGGGCAAGTGTCAGGCGGTGTTTGCACTAAAGGTAGCCGCCCGGATGATTTTATTTTATCCCATTTGTTCGACTTTGTACAGTGGAAAACAGCAAATTTGTCAGGATTCCGCATTTCCGACAAACCTTGCGCCCGTTCTTTGTACATTTTAACCAGTTTATTTTCAACACTGTTGTGAATCAGCACAAAAAAGTCAGTTTTCCGATTTTTCCTCTTCAGTTTTTCTCGGTGCATAGATGAATTTCAGTTCCCGGCAAAACTGCACAGCGGCCGGATTTTCGGCCGGATCATACACCTTTGCCACACTGTCAAACCGATATCCCATACGCAGATACAGTGCCAGGGCCGGAAGGTTGACATCCAGCACAAACAGATGGGGCGCCGCATGCTCCGACAGCTTTTTTCTGGCAAATTCCAGCAAAAGTGCACCGATGCCCTGCCCCTGGGATTCGGGGCGGACATACAACCGGCCGATCTCCCCCGTCTTGTGGCAGACCCCTATCAGGGCGTCCGGCACGCCGGCAGTGCTGTGCAGGTAGAAGGCCCACCCGGCGGCACGATCAGCCTGCAGCTCGGCACGCATAGTCTGGGGCGTATGCTGGGCCACATACTCTGCGGTACACACAGGAGCGCACATAGCCTGCCAGGACGCAGCATACACCTGCGCTGCTGCATCCAGGGCTGCGTCTGTGCGGATCAGTTCAGCGCGCTCATTGCGCTTCCAGCGGCGAGGATGCAAGGGATGGCGCAGGCACCAGTCTTTATACAGATCCGGACGGCGGGCCGCCGTGCGGGCATGGGCCTGACGGGAACGCCATGTGGTGATTTTCCCGTGATCCCCGGTGAGCAGCACCGGCGGAACAGGTCGGCCTTCCCATACTTCCGGACGGGTATACTGGGGATATTCCAGCAGGCCATCCCAGTGGCTTTCTTCCTGGTAGCCCTGTTCTTCGGCCAGTACACCGGGCTGCAGGCGCAGCACACTATCCGCCACCACCAGGCTGGCCAGTTCCCCACCAGTGAGGACATAGTCACCGATGGAGATTTCCTCGTCAGCAAAGGCCTCAATGACCCGTTCGTCGATGCCCTCGTAGTGGCCGCAGACCAGGGTCAGGGAATCACATTGAGCCAGACGCTTGGCTATCTGCTGGTTATAGGGCTGGCCCCCCGCCGTCATAAAAACAATATGCGGGCGAGGGCGGCCCTGTGCCTCACATTGGCGGATCACGTCCCGCAGGCAATCGGCAATGGGCTGGGCATACAGCACCATGCCACAGCCGCCGCCGTAGGGGTAGTCATCGGTCTGCTTCTGCTTGTTGGTGGTGTAATCCCGAATCTGATGGCAGTGGGCCTCAAACAAGCCTTTATCCGCCGCACGCCCCAGAATGCTGGCCCCAAGAAAACTCTGGCAAAGCTCCGGAAAGAGCGTTACGATATCAATGCGCATGGTTCACTCCTCATCCCCGTTGACTGGCTGATCGAACATGCCGGGAATGGGACGCACATACACCTTCCGCGCCTCCAGATCCACCCGGTCCAGGAATTCCGGTACAGCAGGAAACAGTGCCGTGCTGCCGTCCTCCCGACGGACGGTATAGATATCATGAGCAGCCGGGTGGTCAATTTCGGTGACAGTCCCGTACACGATGTCGGTATCCGCATCCACGACCGCACACCCCAACAAGTCATCAATGAAATAGCGGCCTTTTGGCAGTCTGGCATCCTGTTTGGCAAAGTAGTAGGTATGCCCCACCCGTGCACGGGCCGCATCCATGGTATCCACACCGCCCAGACGCACCAGCAGCATGTTGCCCTGGGCACGCACCCCCAGCAGCGGGGTTTCGCCCGCGCCCTGGGCTGAAGTGTACACCCGCTTGATGCGGGCCAGGAAGGCAGCACCGTCACACAAGGGCTGGGCTTTCATTTCACCACGCACACCATGGGTGGTGACAACCTTGAAAGCCGGGAGAAAATCAGACATGAGTAAACCTCCAAAAAGACAATCAGTAAAAAAGCACTTTGCCCGGGGGCAAAGTGCTTGCGGAAAGCAATGGAGTGTCAGTCGATCTCCACCACAACTTTTTCGCCCTGGCGGACGGCAGCGGCACGCATGACCACGCGAATCGCCTTGGCGATGCGGCCCTGTTTGCCGATCACACGGCCCATATCGTTTTCGGCCACGCTCAGGTGGTAGACGACGGTGCCGTCCTCACGCGCAGGGTCAACCGTGACCCGCACCGCGTCCTTGTCTTCCACAAGACCGCGGGCAACGGCAATCAGCAGTTCCTGCATCTGGGGTCCCTCCCTTACGCTTAGACAGGTTACAGGATCTCGGCTTTCTTCAGCAGAACGCGAACGGTGTCGGTCGGCTGAGCGCCGTTGGCCAGCCACTGCTTGGCCTTCTCGGCGTCGATCTTGACCACAGAGGGCTCGGTGGTGGGATCATAGTAGCCGATCTCCTCGATGAAGCGGCCGTCACGAGCGAAACGGCTGTCAGCGACAACAACGCGATAGAAGGGGTTCTTCTTGGCGCCCAGACGGCGCAGACGAATCTTGACCATGATGTGTTTCCTCCAAAAAAGTCATTATTGATTTGACGGCCCGGACGGGGCCTGTTTTATATATCCACCCCGTATCCGGGAGAGATAACCTTGTGTTTACCGCAGGCCTTTAAGACCGCCCAGCCCACCCAGGCTGCGCATAAAGCCCTTGGGATTCCGCTTGGCCTTTTTCATCAGCTTTTGCATCATCTCAAACTGACGAAGCAGCTTGTTGACCTCTTCCACCGTACGGCCGCTGCCCGCCGCAATGCGGCGTTTGCGCTTGGGGTTGATGATGGAAGGATGCTCCCGCTCTGCCGGCGTCATGGAATAGATGATGGCTTCGATATGGGCCATGGCCTTATCATCAATCTGATCGAGATCGATCTGGTTGCCGCCGGGCAACATTCCCAGCAGTGCGGCCGCACCGCCCATCTTTTTGATCTGGGAGAACTGGGCCAGCATATCGTTCAGATCGAATTTATTTTCCATCATGCGTCGGGCTGCCTGTTCGGCAGCCTTATCGTCCTGTACGGACTGCGCACGCTCGATAAGCGAAAGGACATCGCCCATGCCCAGGATGCGGCTGGACATACGGGCGGGATAGAAGGGTTCAAGAGCGTCCAGCTTTTCGCCGGTGCCCTGGAAGTAGATGGGCTTACCGGTAACAGCCAGAACCGACAAGGCTGCACCGCCGCGGGTATCGCCGTCGGTCTTGGTCAGGATAACACCGCTGATGCCCACCTTATCATTGAAGGTCTTGGCCACATTGACGGCTTCCTGACCGGCCATGGCATCCACGACCAGCAGGGTCTCGTCCACTTCCACCGCTTCTTTGATGCGCACCAGCTCGCCCATGAGCGCATCGTCGATCTGCAGGCGGCCGGCGGTATCCAGAATCACGATGTCATTTCCGTGGTCGCGGGCATACGCCATGGCCTTGGCGGCGATGATCTCGGGCTTTTCAGTGCCCATCTCAAACACCGGCACCCCGGCCTGCTGGCCGACGATACGCAGCTGATCAATGGCGGCGGGACGATAAATATCGCAGGCCACCAGCAGCGGCCGACGGCCCTGGCCGCGGTAATACTTGCCCAGCTTGGCAGCATGGGTGGTTTTACCGTTGCCTTGCAGGCCGCACATCATGATGACGGTCTGTCCCTTGTTGTTGATGTGCAGGGTCTGGGGTTCGTCACCGCCCATCAGCCGGGTCAGTTCCTCGTTGACGATCTTGACCACCTGCTGGGCGGGGGTCAGGCTTTCCATGACCTCTTGCCCCATGGCACGTTCGGAAACCTGCGCGCAGAAATCTTTGGCAACCTTGTAGTTGACGTCAGCTTCCAGCAGCGCCATGCGTACTTCCCGCATGGCCGCCTTGATGTCTGCCTCATTCAGTTTGCCCTTGCCGCGCAGTTTTTTGAACACGCCCGCAAGGCGTTCGCTCAATGATTCAAATGCCACGGTGTGTTCCCTCCCTGTGGTCAGGTATTCAGACGTTTGAGAATGGCCAGGATCTCGTCCGTATCCCGGGTGATCTGCGGTACCGGCGTAAACAGGCCAGTGTTGCAGCAGCGGATTTCCATGACAAGCTGTTCCAGACGGGCGAGATCGGCGCGCTGGGCTGCGTCCTTTTCAGCATAGCCCAGGTTCTGCTCCATCTCGGTCAGCGTCGCTTCGCCATGTTTGATGGCATCCCGCACACCCTGACGGGTGATGCCGTAATTTTCGGCAATCTCTGCCAGGGACAGGTCCTGATCATAATATTCGGTCAGGATGGCGCGCTGTTTTTCGGTCAGGACAGGGCCGTAATAATCCAGCAGCACCGAAAACGTCAGGTTTTTCTGGCTTTTGGGGGCCACGGCGGCGCCTCCTTCCCTTCGACAATGTAAAGTATTTTTCTTTACAGCAGATGAATTATAACACTCCGGGTCATTCCTGTCAAGCAAAATTCTGTGTCTGACGTGATTTTTTTCCCGGTACCAGGCTGAGGGATCCACCATTCCGGGATTTTCTATTCCGAAAAAGGTGCAAAGCCTGCCGTTTTATGATATAATAATGAAGTATCTGACAAAAAGCATCCAATTTTCCCGAAAGGACGGTGGAAGGCCATGGCCATCCTGCAAAGCTATTATCAGGATGTATATAAGTGTCCGGTGGTTCGCCTGTCCAGATATTCGGGGCGCCACGGTCTGCCCAGCGCCATTCTGGCATACCTGGATTTCGGCGGGGCGACCGGGACCTGCAAGGACGGCGTTGCAGAAACGATGCTAGCCTTTGCCACTGAACGCGGTACACTGAAGCCCGGTATGCCGGTGGTGGAAGCCAGCTCCGGCAGTTTTGGGGCTGCGCTGGCCGTGTCCTGCGCCACCACAGGGCATCCCTGCATCCTGGTAGTGCCCAGCAGCCTGCCGCTCTCCCGCCGCCAGCATCTGCAAAATCTGGGGGCGCGAATCGTGGTGTGCAGCGGCGGCGGGCGCAAAGCCCTGGAACGGGTAGCGGCCGACACCGCCAAGCGATACAACGGATACTACACCAACTATTTTGCCAACGATGACAACCCGGAATACCACCGCCGTGTGACAGGCCCCCAGATCCTGAAGGCCTGCAACGACTCCATCGACGCCGTGGTGATTGGCGTTGGCAGCGGCGGCACCATCACCGGTGTGGCTGAATACCTGAAAGCCTGGAACAGCATGATCCGCATTGTGGCGGTGGAACCTAGCGAATGCGCCGCCATTTCCGGCGGGTACATCGGACATCACGGTATTTCCGGCATCGGGCCCGGATTTATACCGGAAAACTACAACCCTTATGTGGTTGACACGGTACTGACCGTGAGCACCGCTGATGCAGAACGCGCCGCCCGGGAAGTTTTGTTCTTTGATGGCGTGCCGGCCTGCACCAGCGCCGGGGCCACTCTGGCAGCTGCCGTACAGCTCATCGGCACCGGGAAGTCCACCCGGCCGCTTTGTGTTTTTGCGGGACGTCATACATATGGATAACCAAAAGCTGTAAGGCACTTTTGCTTTACAGGTCCATCTGGCAGCCCCCTCTCTTCCCCTCTCCTCGATATCTTTCAACAGCCCTCGGGTCTTTCGGCCCGGGGGCTGTCTGCTTTTCAGGTCGGGAATAGCATACAGTCCCCTTTTCCGGCATAGGGTTTGACAAAACGATCCTATGCAAGGGAGGTTTGTGTATGAAAGGCGACCCCGAAGAGCGTGCGGTGGAGGTGGGGCGGTATCTGGTGCGCAGCGGTGCAACGGTGCGGGCGGCAGCACGGGTGTTTGGCGTAAGCAAGAGCACCGTCTGGAAAGATCAGACACGGCTGCGGCACCTGAATCCCGGTCTGTGGGCAGAGGTGCGAAAGGTACTGCAAAAAAACAAAGCCGAGCGCCATCTGCGCGGCGGTGAAGCCACCCGCTGCAAGTATTTGCAGGATGCGCGATGCCGCCATCCGCCCGACTTCACAAAAGTTTGACAGTCGCTTTACAGGGGGTTGCGCGGCTGTACCCTGGACAGTATAATAAAAGCAAGATGTGTATCCGTGCCGGACTGTTTGCCGGCACAAGAAAGGTTGTGTGGAACGATGAAACGCACCGATTATATCAGCTGGGACGAATATTTCATGGGCATTGCCCTGCTGTCCGCCATGCGAAGCAAGGACAGCAACAGTCAGGTGGGGGCGTGCATCGTCAGTCCCGAAAACAAGATTTTGTCTCTGGGGTACAACGGCATGCCCACTGGGTGCAACGATGACGACATGCCCTGGGAACGGGAAGGTCCGGCATTGGAGACCAAATACATGTATGTCTGTCATGCCGAACTCAATGCCATTCTGAACTCCGCCCACAGCGATCTGCGGGGAGCCCGGGTATATGTGACCTTGTTCCCCTGCAACGAATGCGCCAAGAGCATCATTCAGAGCGGAATCAAGGAGATTGTATATCTTTCGGACAAATACCATGATGCCGATATGAGCATCGCCAGCCGCCGCCTTCTGAGCATGGCGGGGGTCAGCTTCCGGGCCTACCAGCCCACAGGACGCCAGATCACCTTTACAGTCTGACAAAGGGGACGTTCAGGAATGAAAACTACCATCATCGGCATTGCCGGGGGCACCGGCAGCGGCAAAAGCACCCTGACGGCACGGCTGCGGGAACACTTTGGCGAACATGAAGTGAGTGTCATCAACCACGACAGCTACTACAAACGTCACGATGAGCTGCCCTATGAAGAGCGCTGCAAGCTCAATTACGATCACCCGGATTCCTTTGACACCGACTTGCTGGTCAAGCACCTGCGCGCCCTGCGGCGCGGTGAAACGGTCCAGGTGCCGGTGTATAACTACTCCATTCATAACCGCAGCGATAAAACGGTGACGGTCTCCCCCGCGCCGGTCATTATTGTGGAGGGGATCCTGATCTTTGATTCTGCCGAACTGTGCAGCATGATGGATCTGAAGGTCTTTGTGGACACAGATGCGGATGTTCGCATTCTGCGGCGCATCGTCCGCGATGTGAAATCCCGGGGACGCACCCTGGACAGCGTAGTGAAGCAGTATCTGACCACCGTCAAACCCATGCATGAGCAGTTTGTCGAGCCAAGCAAGCGAAAAGCCGACCTGATTGTACCGGAAGGCGGACGCAACGAAGTGGCCCTGGATATGTTGATCAAATGGGTCGATAATCATTTACAGACCAACTGAACAAAAAGCCCGATGCCTCTCAGGAGACACCGGGCTTTCCTTATTATATAGCAGCCGAGGGCAACAGAGGCAACCGCTCAGGCACTTTCCTGGGCATAGACCAGCTGTCCCAGTTCCTGCATAGCGGCCACCACAGCCGGCGGAAAATCCACGTTCTGGTCGCCCTGGTCGGTCATGCAGCAAAGAATGTAAGGGTGTTCCGCATACACAATGGCAAAGTCATGGAAGGCATAATCCCAGCTGCCATACTTTTTGGCAGCTTCCACCCCTTCCGGTATGTACAGTGCCGTGTGTTCTGCATCCAGGAAGCAGTCCATCAGCTGCAGCGAGGTGCTGGTTTCCGTTCCGAAATACTGATAAAGTGCCTGCATCAGCAGACCGGCATCAGATACATTCATAATGCCCTGGATGCCGTCCTCCTCCGTCATGGAACAGGTATACGGAGCATGAAACCCAAGATCGGCCAGAAAATCACAGAATCCGCTCTCTTCATTTGCCGGCCAGGTTGCCACCAGCATGTCCATGGCGTTGTTATCACTGACTGTGATCATCGCATACATGACATCCCAGGCCGGGATCATGGAAACGCCGTCATAGGCATCCAGTTTGGTGCCGGCCAGCGTGCCGAAGGAGAAGGTATTCCGCACATCCCCTTCCATATCCAGCACGCCTTGCTCCGCCTGCTCACACAGCCACAGTGCATACGCCGCTTTCAGCGTACTGGCCGGGTAATATTCTGTTTCCGTATTATATGTATACACGGCCCCGGTTTCCAGGTCCTGCGCATACACGGAAAAGCCGCTTGGCTGCTGTGCGCAGAAAGCATCCAGCGTTTCCACATCCCACCCCGCAAAGGGTGTGGCCGTTACAGCCGGTGTTGCCACGGCTTCCGGCTCATCCTCCGGCTCACTGACCGGCGTGGGCAGACTTTCCGAAAGTTGTGTACTGGCCGTCTGCTCTGTATCTGTTTCTTTTCCTGGCTGCAGCAGAGGAATCAGTTCCCGTGCGGTAAAAGCCAGCACCACTGCAGCCGCCGCCAGCCCCAAAAGCGCCAGACCGGCCCGCGGCTTTTTGGTTTTTGTTGACATCATCATCCACATCCTTCACCCATCTATTGTATCCCACACGGTTCCATATAGCAATAATACCTTTCGATTGTATCGGTTTTGTTTGCAAAATGTGTGAAAATGGTGCAACCGACAAAAAAATCTCCTGCCGGGAATCCCGACAGGAGATCTGCCTCAGTTTATGGGAAGATTACCAGAGATTGACGACCTCGTTGTACAGACCCTCATAGCTCTTGGCAGAGTTGGGCCAGCTGAAGTCGCACTCCATGGCACGGCGGACCAGAATCGGCCAGCCATCCTTCTGCCAGTATCCTTCCTTGGCACGCCAGCAAGCTTCATACAGCTCATGGGCATTGTAGTTGGCAAAGGTAAAGCCATTTCCGTACCCGTCACCGGAGTCGTGAATGGAATCCCGCAGACCGCCGGTCTCGCGCACCACCGGAATGGTGCCATAGCGGCAGGAGACCATCTGGGCCAGACCGCAGGGTTCGGAGCGGGACGGCATCAGGAAGATATCGGCACCGGAATAGATCCGCTGGGCCAGCTTGGCATTGAAGCCGATGTACACACCCACACGGCCCGGATGACGGGCGCACAGTTCGTTGAAGAAGTTTTCGTACTGTGCTTCACCGGAACCGAGGATGACCAGCTCAATTCCCTGCTGCAGCAGGCCTTCGGCGATGGAGCGGACCAAATCCACACCCTTATGGCCTACCAAGCGGGTGACCATGGCCATGACCGGACTGCCGTCCTTGTTCAGGTTCATCTCATCCTGCAAAGCTGCCTTGCAGGCCGCCTTGCCTTCCTGGAAGGTATCGACATCATAGTTTTTGACGATATCGGGGTCGGTGGCCGGGTTAAACACGTCCACATCAATGCCGTTGAGGATACCGCACAGCTTGTACTGTTTCTGACGCAGCAGACCATCCAGACCATGGCTGAACCAGGGATCCAGAATTTCCTGGGCGTAGGTGGGGCTGACAGTGGTGACCTTATCGGCGGTCTCGATGGCGCCCTTCATGAAGTTGGCACAGCCGTCGTACTCGACCACATGGGCATCCCGATTGCCGATACCGCAGGTATCTTCCAGAATATCCAGACCATACTTGCCCTGATAGGCAATGTTGTGGATGGTAAACACCGTCTTGATCCGGTTGAACTTGTCCAGGTGACGATAATACAGGTTCAGGTATACCGGCGTCAGTGCGGTCTGCCAGTCGTTGCAGTTGATGATATCGGGCTCGAAATCCGTATAGAACAGCATTTCCAGAATGGCGCGGGCAAAGAAAGCAAAGCGCTCGCCATCATCATAGAAGCCATACAATCCGCTGCGCTTGAAGTAATATTCGTTGTCGATGAAGTAGAAGGTAACGCCGTCATACTCGGCCTTGAACAGGCCGCAATACTGGCTGCGCCACCCCACCGGCACACTGAAATTGGTGACATAAGTCAGGGTGTCCTTGAACTTCAGGTCATTGTACAGCGGCATCACCACACGACAGTCGATACCGTCCCGGACAAGAGCTTTAGGCAGGGCACCAGCCACGTCGGCCAGACCGCCGGACTTGGCATATGGGGCTGCTTCGCTGGCTGCATACAAAATTCTCATGGTTGGGTAGCCTCCTTGCGGATCTATCACGCGCAATGCGCGGAGAAGTAAAAGAAAGGGCGGGAGACTCCCCCGCCCTCTCAATCAGGCGCGGTCGCCGGGGAGATGTGGCGGCCCGCCTTTTTGAGCGATCAAACCGTGTGGTTCTTGGCAACGAACACCGGGAACGAATCGGTGCCGCACAGCTGCTTGCCGGTGGTGATATGAACGTTCTTATCAGTCACGACATATTCAACGGAGCAGTTTTCTTCCACAATGGTATCCTGCATGAGCACGCTGTTCTTGACCACGGCGCCCTTCTTGACAACGCAGCCGCGGAACAGCACACTGTTCTCGACCTCACCCTCGATGACGCAGCCGTCAGCCAGCAGGCTGTTCTTGACCTTGCTGCCGCTGATGTAACGGGTGGGGTTATCATCACGAATCTTGGTGTAGATGGGGTTGGCGGGGTCAAACAGCTGATCGACGTTACCCGGCTGCAGCAGGCGCATATTCTCGTCGAAATAGCTCTTCATATCCGCCAGACGGGCGGCATAGCCGGTAAACTCATAAGCCTGGACGTTCAGCAGGCTGAGGTTGCGGGCCAGGATATCCCGTTCAAAGTAGACCAGACCGCGGACAGCAGCGTCACGGACCAGCTGGATCAGGCTTTCACGCTCGATGACATACAGGTTCATGGACAGATTCTGCATGCCGGGACGATAATCGTTGGACAGCAGTTCGGTCACACGGCCGTTGGCATCCATCCGGATGGTGTAGTTGTCATTGCGGGCACCATCGGGAATTTCCGCACGGTTATAGACCATGGTCACGTCGGCGCCGCTGTTGACATGCGATTCCAGCAGCTTGTTGAAGTTGAAGTTCATGGCGATGTGGGAGTCAGAAAGAATGACATAGCGTTCTTTCTGTGCAGCCAGCCAGGTCAGCACACTGGCCAGTGCATCCACGCGGCCGGAGTACAGCTTGACGCTGCGCTCTGCAAAAGGCGGGATAATGTTCAGACCACCGCGCTTGCGGGTCAGGTCCCATTCACGGCCGGCTCCCAGATGGTCCATCAGGGAGTGGTAGTTCTTGCGGACGATGATCGACACATTGTCCACGCCGGAGTTGGCCATGTTGGACAGGGTGAAGTCGATCATACGGTAACGGCCCGCAAACGGGATGGAGGCCATTGTGCGCTCCGCCACCAGTTCGGGGACAAGGTTATCATAAGAGTTGGCGAAAATAACGCCCAGAGCGTTTGCGTTGCTGCTTACCATTGTTCCTCACCATCCTTTACATCATTGGAGACCATTGCCTTGGGGCCCACCGTTGCGCCCTTGCCGATCTTGACGCCGGCGCCCAGAGTTGCCACATCGCCGGGTTCGGCAATGTTCAGGCCGCCTTCGGGCATCTTGCCGACGGTTGCACCTTCTTCGATGGTGCAGTTTTCGGCGACGATGCAGTGTGCCACGGTAGCGCCGGCCTTGATGACCGTACCGCCCATGACAACAGCGGCTTCGACCGTTGCGCCCTTTTCGACCACAACGCCCGGGAAGAGGATGGAGTTCTTGACGGTGCCGTTGACCTTGCAGCCTTCGGTGACCATGGAGTTTTCAATGTCGGCATCCGTGCCGATCTGCTGGCAGGGACGGCCGGAGTTGCGGGAGTAAATCTTCCAGTTTTCATCAAACAGGTTGATGCCGGAATGAGAGGGGTCCAGCACTTCCATATTGGCCTGCCACAGGGAGGAAATGGTGCCCACATCCTTCCAGTAGCCGCTGAAGCGGTACGCATACATGCGGCGGCCGTCTTTGAGCAGTGCGGGAATGACGTTCTTGCCGAAGTCATTTTCAGAGTTGGGATCCGCTTCGTCGGCGATCAGGTAGGCCTTGAGCACATCCCAGTTGAAGATGTAGATGCCCATGGAAGCCAGATTGGACTTGGGATCCTTCGGCTTTTCCTGGAACTCATTGATACGGTCATCGTTGTCGGTGACCATCAGGCCGAAGCGGGAAGCCTCGCTCCATGGCACTTCCATGACGGCAACGCTGAACTCGGCGTTCTTTTCCTTGTGGAAGCGCAGGAAATCGCTGTAGTCCTGCTTGCAGATCTGGTCGCCCGACAGGATAATGACATACTGCGGATCATACCGATCGATGAAGGAAATATTCTGATAAATGGCGTTGGCAGTGCCCTTGTACCAGTCAGAGCCGCTGGCCTGCTGATACGGAGGCAGAACATGTACACCGCCATGCAGGCGGTCCAGGTCCCAAGGCTGACCGTTGCCGATGTATTCGTTCAGAACCAGCGGCTGATACTGGGTCAGGATGCCAACCGTGTCAATGTCGGAGTTGACACAGTTGGAAAGCGGGAAGTCGATAATGCGGTACTTTCCGCCAAAGGGTACCGCCGGCTTGGCCAGCTTCTGGGTCAGCGCATACAGGCGTGAGCCTTGTCCGCCGGCCAGGATCATTGCGATCATTTCTTTTGCCATAATGTTTCTCCCCTTAAATATGGTATTTGCAGTGGATCAAATATTTCCTTCCATCTTTTCAGACGGTTTGGACTTGGATTTGCGCGTACGGGTCGATGCAGTGGTCTTGCGCGCAGTGGGCTTTGCCGGCTTTTCCGCCTTGACAGCCTTTCCTGCCTTGGCAGCCTTTACCGGTTCTTCCTCCGCTTTCTTGGTGGGCTTTTTGCGGGGCGCGGGTACGCTGAAATACATCGTGGACAGCGGCGGCAGCGTCAGGGTAATATGCTGCTCAAAGCCGTGCATAGCGCCCTTCTTGCTGCGGACCGTACCGTTGGTAACGCCCGAGCCGCCGTACTTGACATCGTCGGAGTTCAGAACTTCCTTATAGCTGCCGGCGTTGGGCACGCCCATGGAGTAGCCTTCCCGCAGAACAGGATTGAAGTTGCAGACGATAAGGACCATCTTGCCCTTGGCGTCCCGACGCAGGAACGCAATGACACTCTGCTGGTTATCGTCCGGCACGATCCACTGGAAGCCTTCCCAGCTGTAATCCACCTGCCACATGGCCGGCGTTTCCAGATAGAACTTGTTCAGATCACGTACATAACTCTGCAGCTGGTGATGCTTATCGTACCCGAGCAGCATCCAGTCCAGCGGTTTATTTTCGTCCCACTCGATGAACTGGCCGAACTCCTGCCCCATGAACAGCAGTTTCTTGCCCGGGTGCGCGGCCATGTAGCCATAGAAGGTACGCAGATTGGCAAACTTCTGTTCGTAATCACCGGGCATCTTGTTGATCAGGCTGCACTTGCCATGCACGACCTCATCGTGGCTGATGGGCAGCACAAAGTTTTCACTGAACGCATAGAAGAAGCTGAAGGTGACCTTGCCGTGATTGCCGGCACGGAACAGCGGGTCCGTCTTCATGTAGCTGAGCATGTCATTCATCCAGCCCATATTCCACTTGAAGTTGAATCCCAGGCCTCCGTCCGCAGCAGGCTTGGTAACCAGCGGCCATGCGGTGGATTCTTCGGCAATCATCATCTTGTAGGGATAACGTCCCAGAACGGTGCTGTTGCACTTCTGCAGGAAGGCAATGGCTTCCAGGTTTTCCTTGCCGCCGTTGACATTCTGTTCCCACTCGCCGTCCCGACGGTTGTAATCCAGATACAGCATGCTGGCCACCGCATCCACACGCAGGCCATCCACATGGTACTGCTCGATCCAGAACAGCGCGCTGGAGATCAGGAAGCTCTGCACTTCCGGCATGCCATAATTGAACACCATGGTGCCCCATTCCTTATGCTCGCCGCGGCGGGGGTTGGGGTCCTCATAGCAGGGCGCACCGTCGAACATATACAGACCATAGGCGTCCTTGGGGAAATGGGCGGGCACCCAGTCCAGAATCACGCCGATGCCGGCATTGTGCATCTTGTCAACGAACGCCATGAAATCATGGGGCGTACCGTAGCGGCTGGTGGGTGCATAGTAACCCGTGACCTGATACCCCCAGCTGCCGTCGAAAGGATATTCGGTGATGGGCAGCAGTTCCACATGGGTATAGCCCATATCCTTTATGTACGGAATCAGCTCGTCCGCCAGTTCGGAGTAGTTGTACGGCACACCATCCGCCTTCATCTTCCAGCTGCCCGCATGCAGCTCATAGATGAGCATCGGCCCGTTGATCACATCACGTTTTTTCTGCTCTTCTTCCCAGGCGGTATCATCCCAGGCGAATCCGCTGATATCATAGACTTTGCTGCCGTTGGAGGGGCGGGTCTCGGCGTGGAACGCATACGGATCAGCCTTATAGACCAGTTCATCCGCCGGGGTGGTAACACAGTATTTGTACACGTCAAACTGCTTGATCCCCGGAATGAACAATTCCCAGATTCCGTCATCCACCTTCTGCATCGGGTGGGCGGTGGGCATCCAGTCATTGAAGTCCCCCACTACCGAAACAGCCTTTGCATGCGGAGCCCACAGGCGGAACACGCATCCCGCCTGACCGTCCTGCTCGCAAAGGTGTGCGCCGAAATAGCGGTAAGCCTCCATATTATTGCCCTGCTTGAACAGATAGATCGGCAGGTCGGAAGGTTTTGGCACCTTTTCTTGCTGTTTCAATTTGATCTCCCCTTACAAAACCATGCTTTGTGTGGTTCTGCTGCTGCAGATCCACTGATTTTTGTGGTTCTATTGATTCTATATTACCCGTTTCACACACGAATTTCAAGACTTTTCTGTAATAAACCGCTAAAATTTTATCAAGCCTACCTGTCGATTTGTGCAAAATAGTCATTTATCATGTTGCTTGATGACATTATGCAACGAAAAAAGCGCCTGCAGCGCACTTTTTGTCAGAAAAGCACGCTGCAAGCGCTGTATTCATCACGAACCGAGAATATAGTAAGGATTGGTACCTTCGTATTTGTTCCGCCGGTCCCAAGCGGTGTGGGTCTGCAGGTATTCCGTCCAGGCCGCGTAACCGGCAGGGCCCATATGGATACCGTCGCTGGTCTGGTATTCGTCGATCTGGCTTCCGTCGGGATAGGTCAGGGCTTCCTGGATATTGACGAAATAGCACCCGCGGGTCAAAGCTATGTTGGCCAGCATATTGTTGATGGTCTGGATACGGGCGTTGTCCAGGCCCGGCTTGGTCTGGACAACCGTTTCCTGCACGCCGGGAATGGCCTGGATATAAATGGCCACACCGGGCAGGTTCTGCTGCAGGATCTCGATCATCTTGTCATAATAAGCGACAAAGGAATCCTCGTTGCCCTGATTGACCAACGCATTGGTGCCGAACAGCACGTACAGGAAATCCGGCTGAGAAGCCACCACGGCGTCCAGGGCCGCCTCGTCCACATTGCGGGCGTAGTCATGCACCACTGCATTGTTGACGATGATCTGGGGGCCTGCACTGCGATACCCCCTGACCTGGGCATTGGTAAACCCGGTGGTGTAGATGGCCATGCCTTCGGTAATGCTGTCCCCCAGGAAGGTAGCGGTGTTGAAATGCTCCCTGGTCACACGACCGGACTGGGGCAGCGCCACCATTCTGGCATCGGTATTCAGATATTCAAAATCGATGGTCTGTTCCACCGGCTGGCTGGTATCCCAGGAAGCGTTGTCCACCGCCGGCAGAAGGCGCTGCGGCGCATAGGGCGAAGCACTTTCCGGACTGGCCGCCGTTTCCGTGGTGGCAGGGGCCGGAGACGCTGTTTCCGACACGGCCGTTTCCGGCGTGCTCCCCTGCGGCAGTGTATCATTCTGGCTGCGGAACCAGAAATATCCGGCAGCCGCGCACAACAGAGCCATAACAATCAAAAGCGCGATCACAGCCTTGCGGCGGCGGCGCTGGCTTTCCACTTTTCTGCGATAGTAATAATAATCTGCCATAATACAGAGATCTCCTGTGGTTGTGCACGCCTTCTGCATGCAGCATAACAAGTACATGAGGTATTATACCTCTTTTTCCATCACCAACGCAAGGGAAAAACCCGCCCTCCCCTACCTTTTACAATTTTGTGCGCTGAATCGAACGCTTGACGGTTTTGCCGTGCCCCCGTATAATAAAGAGAGAGAAACCAATACTTGGTATAGCGCGCCTGTGTTCTGCACCGGTGCCGGGAGGGTTTGCCATGGCATGGATGATTGTATCCGACACTTCTTGTGACATCCGGGAACTGACGCCGCTTTCTGCAGGAGTGCAGTTTGCACTGGTCCCGTTCAAAATCCGCATCGGGGAGCGGGAATATGTGGACCTGCCCACACTGAATGTGCCGCAGATGATCCAGGCGATGACCGACTACAACGGCGCCTCTTCTTCCGCTTGCCCCAGCCCCGAGGAATGGGCCGAGCGTTTTCTGCAGGCTGACCAGGTCATTGCCATGACCATCAGCAGCAATCTTTCAGGCAGCTACAACGCCGCTGTGGCTGCCCGTGAGATGGTGCTGGAAGAACACCCGGAAAAGAAAATCTTCATTCTGGACACACTGAGCTGTGCCGGCGCACTGGCTTCGGCGGCCGCTCTGGCCAACCGTATGATTGGGGAAGGCGCCGGGTTTGAGGAGATCTGTCAGGCCCTGACCGAGTTCAGCAAGGAAGGCCACATTCTGTTTGCTCTGGCCAGCTTTGACAATCTGGCCAAAAACGGCCGTGTTTCCAAGGTAGTCGGCTTTATCGCCGGACGCCTGAACATGCGGGTGCTGGGCAAGCGCACCGCCGACGGCAAGATTGACTTTTTCTTCAAGACCCGCGGCGAACCCCGGGTACTGGCCCGCATTCTGGAGCAGATGGATCACGACGGCTTCGACGGTACCCGTCCGGTGCTCATCAGCCACTGCCGCAACGAGAACGCCGCCACCCTGCTGACCCACGGCATCCGCGCCAAATGGCCGGAAGCCAATGTGCAGGTAGTCCCCTGCGGCGGTCTGTGCAGCTTCTACGCGCAGGAGCAGGGCATTATCATTACCTACTGAGAAACCACCAGCACACCCCCGGAGAAGCTCTCTCCGGGGGGTGTTTTTATACTGTGGCGGGCATTATTGCCCCAATTCGGCAAAAGCCTGTGCGCAGCGGTCCAGCCACAGTTTCTCATACTGTGTCTGCCCCACCACACGTTTCCTCAGGTCCCCCACCGTACAAACGCCCTCGTCCCTGCACCAGCCAATAGCCATACGGTAGGCCTTCTGTCCTTCCGGGCCCACCACCATTTCATCCGTATCATAACAGACCGGACAGGGCAGCCCCAACAGCAGCAAAGCCAATGCCCGCGTGTGGCCATCGGTCAGGGTGAAAAAACCATCGCCGAAATCATGCACCGGAAGCGGGCGGCAAGCGTTCAGGGTGGCTGGCGTGAGCCACGCCTGTACCGCCTGCAGCTTGGTACGGCTGACGTACAGCTGGCTGACATGCAGCTGTGCCGGTTGTATCCGGCGGACACCGTCAAACAGCTTTTCCATAAATGAAACCGTCCTTCCCTTTTTCCGTATAGTTTGCAAAAGAAAAACCCGAACGATAAATCGTTCGGGTTTTTGGTGGGAGCTGGTGGATTCGAACCACCGAAGCATTACGCAGCAGATTTACAGTCTGTCCCCATTGGCCACTCGGGAAAGCTCCCATCTATTCAGTTTCGCGCCGCTCGTTTGTGCTCACCTGTCAGCGCTCATTTATTATAGCAAAGGAATCTTGGAAATGCAAGCTTTTTTTGAAAAAAAGTTTGTCGATGTTTCGTTGTCTTCAAAATTTCTTTGAAAAAAGTTGATTTTTTATGGGTCGGAGCACTGTTTTTGACGGCAGAAAAGATATCCGGAACGGAGCTTTTGCCCGTCTTGCCGCCCGCCTCTCCGCAAAACGGTCCGATCAATACAAAAATCCCCGGTTTACGGAAGCCGGACCGTAAACCGGGGACCTGAAACAATTTTGTCAGCGCTCGATCTTCATGTGAGGATGGCGGGCGTTGTAGCTCTCCACAGACAGCTCCCAGGTGGTGTTGCCCTCGGCATCTTCTTCCACCCGGGTAAAGCCCATACCGGCATAGAAGTCCTTCACCATACCGTTCTTGGCTGTGGGATAATAGTAGCCCCGGATGGTCTTGAGGCCACGGGCAGCGGCATCCGCCACCACGGCATCCATCATGGCATCTTCCATGCCGCGCTTGAGCACACGGCAGCTCATGAGCCACAGACGCAGGTGCAGGGTCTCCCCTTCCGCTTGTCCGGCCACCACCGTGACCACACCGTTATCGCCGAACTTGTCCACCAGCTTGCCGTACAGACACAGCCAGGACGGGTCATCGGCCATACCACGGATATCGTCCTCCGAGCAGCGCAGGGTGGTGAGATTGAACTGGTTCGACTTGTTGGTCAGCTGGGCGATACGCTGGATATACAGAGGTTCAAAGCCGCGGATGGTGGCCGTCATCTCCAGGCTGTCCAGATAAGCACCGTAATCCGCAAAGGCTGCCTGGGCACGGCGGCGCTCGGCGTTGGCATGGTAGAGTTCGGTCTTTTTCAGGTCCTCCCCCGAGAGGGTGGTGACCTCAAAGTAGCCGCCGTGGTCCAGGGTCTTGATGTAATTTTCGGCCCCGTCCAATACCGGCGTGGCCACACCGGGCACTTGGGCTGCCACAATGGCCCGCTCTGCCGGGTTGTCATCAGCAAAGACAAAGCTGTCCGCTCCCAGGTTGAGTTCGGCGGCAATGGCCTTGAGGTTCTGGTCCTTGGGGTCCCAGTTGGCCTTGATGGCCACGAAATCTTCCGGACGCAGAACGCCGTCGGGATGGTTGAGCCCCGCCAGCGCATTTTCCTCGTCGTTCTTGGAATCCACCGCCAGCACAACACCGATGGACTTGAGCGCCTTGCAGTAACTCTGGAATTCGGCATAGACCTGTCCCTCGGGCACTTCGGGTCCGACAGCAATGCCGTCCACCCCGTCATCCCCCACGACGCCGCCCCACAGGGTATTGTCCAGGTCCAGGACCAGGGCTTTCTTGTTGCGGCCATACAGAGACTTGATGATATTGGCCAGACTGTTGGCCAGAGACGGGATGGCATCCAGACACATGGCATACTTGTACATGTGCCAGAAGAAAGCATCTCCCCAGGCGGTCAGGCCATAGTCCGAAGCCAGATAGTCCAGGTCATTGATGTAAAAGTCCTCATGGGCCGTGGCATAAGCATAGAACTTCTGATTCAGGCGGGAAATGAAGTTGGTGCGTCCCCGCACATCCCACACATCCCGGTTGCCCATCAGGCGATAGTTGGGACGGTCGAAATTATTCTGAATGACCGGACAGCTGAACTTCCGGGCCAGCGCCTGCCACATGGTCTCGAAGCGGGCGTACTCGGATTCCAGCATTTCATCCACCTGAGCCAGAGTATCGGAAGTGGTGGGGAAATGTTCAATGTTGCGCCAGTTGGTATGAATATAGATCACATCCGGTTTGAATGCATCCAATTCGGGGGTACCGAACATGGCATCCTGCCAGTACTGACCGTATTCGGATTGATAGAATTCGGCCTCGATGCCGTAATTCAGCAGAAACAGTCCCAGCTGATCGGCCACCTCGTTGGTGGTGGAACCGCCGAGGATGGCAATTTTCTTGTGCAGGGGGCTGGGGTTCTGGGCCAGCAGCTCCCGCCGGATGCGGCGCTTTTTGCGCAGCAGCTGTTCGGTATCAAGAGGATAATGGAAGCAGTCCATGACAGGCTCCTTTGCTTCGTTTTTCTGGGTAAGCAGCAATCAGCCCAGCTGTGCCAGGGCCTCTTCCAGAGCATGGGAGATCTGGTCCGGGCAGCTGGTGGGGCGAGGACCGCAGGTGGTGCCCTTCATGCGCTGAATGGCGTCCTCGGCCTTCATCCCCTGCAGCAGCTGGCAGATGCCTTTCAGATTGCCATTGCAGCCGCCCATGACTTCCACTTTGCGGATGGTGTGGTCCTCAGCCAGATCGACACGGGTCAGCACCGAGCAGGTGCCCTTATTCTTGCGTTCGTAAATCATGATGGTCTCTCCTTTGTCTTTTTTGCCGCTCAGCGCTTGCGGGCGCGGGCGACAGCTTCAATGCGGGCGATCTGATCGTCCGCGGTATAAAAGGCGCCCACCGGGCGCGGGTTGTTGGAATTCATGCCGTGGAAGTCGGTGCCGCCGGTGACGATCAGGTCGTTTTCCCGGGCCAGACGGGTCAGCTCCTCCTTGTCTTCCGGAGTGTTGCGGGGATGGTCGATCTCTACGCCATCCAGGCGGCCGGCTGCGATGAGTTCCCGGGCCAGAGGCATGCTCTTATACACACTGGGATGGGCCAGCACGGCCACGCCACGGCAGGTCTTGATCAGGTTCAGCACCGTGTCCACCGTCTCGTACTTGGGATTGTGCAGGATCTTGCCCCGCATCGGCCGCAGACCGAACAGCGAACGGTACACCGAATTGTACATCCCATCCGAAAGGCCGTACTGCCACAGCACCCGCATGACGTGCGCCTTGTACAAAGTACCGCTGTCCCGGGCAAATTCCAGCGCTTCTGCCGTCTTGAACTGCGGGCAGAGCTCCTCCAGTTCCCGGCAGCTCTGCATAACGGCGTTGTACCGGCGCTCGGACATAAGCTTGGAGAAGTCCTCCAGGGCCGCACAGTCATCAGGCCAGAAACACAGAATATGTACACGGTGCCCCCGCTCATAGTCGTATGCCGTAAGTTCGGTGGCCGGAATCAGGTGGACCCCTTCCACCACCGGATTGGCATAGGCATACCGCACGCTGCGGATGGCATCATGGTCAGACACGGCCAGATGGGTCATGCCGGCACATTTGGCCAGAAAAGGCAGCTTGGCCACCGGGGTGGATCCGTCGGAAAAGGTGGTATGTGTGTGAAGATCTCCTGGCATGGGGAGTGCTCCTTTCCGCTGTCTGGCAGCTCTTTTTATTATATACAGTTTTGTCAGATTTGAAAAGAGGGTCCCCGGAATCAGGATACAGCAAAAAGGGGCCGCCCCGCGAAGGGCAGCCCCGGATGATGAACAGGGAAATCAGGCCAGAATCGGCTTGATGGCTTCGGCCAGCTTGTCTTTCTGGGCCTGGGCTTCGGCCAGGTCCTTGCCGAGGGTGGTGAAGTAGGTCTTGATCTTCGGCTCGGTGCCGGAGGGACGGACCACCACGGTGGCGCCGCTTTCCAGCTTGTAGATCAGGACGTTGGCGGCAGGCAGGCCGGTCTCCTCGGGCTTCTCGTAGTCGGTGACCTTGACGACCTTGTCGCCGGCGAAGTCCGCGGGCGGGTTCTTGCGCAGGCCTTCCATGATGCCGGCCATCTTGTCCATGCCGGACAGGCCCGGGAACTCGAAGCTGTCCACCTTGTTCAGGTAACGGCCATACTGGGCATAGATGCGCTCCAGCTCCTCCTTGATGGAGGAGCCCTTGGCACGGTAGTACGCCGCCATCTCACAGATCAGCATGGAACCGATGATGGCGTCCTTATCGCGGACATAGGGACCGGCGAGGTAGCCGTAGCTTTCCTCAAAGCCGAAGATGAAGCGGTCAACCTGGCCATCGGCTTCCAGCTTGGCGATCTGGTCGCCGATCCACTTGAAGCCGGTCAGGACGTTGCGGCACTCCACGCCATAATGGGCAGCCACGGCGTCCGCCAGCGGGGTGGACACGATGGACTTGCACATGACGGGGTCCTTGGGCATGGTGCCCTGCTCGATGCGGCCGGCACAGATGTAATCCAGCAGCAGAACGCCCACTTCGTTGCCGGAAAGCAGCTCATAGCTGCCGTCCTTGCACTTGACGGCAATGCCCACACGGTCGGCGTCGGGGTCGGTGGCCAGCATCAGGTCGGCACCAGACTTTTCGGCCAGTTCCAGACCCAGGCGCAGCGCCTCGAAGATTTCGGGGTTGGGATAGGGGCAGGTGGGGAAGTTGCCATCCGGGTCCTTCTGTTCGGGCACGATGGTGATATCCTTGATGCCGATCTCGTCCAGAACGGTGGTGACAGGCACCAGACCGGAACCGTTCAGCGGGCTGTACACCAGCTTCAGGCCGGCGGTCTTGCAGATGCCGGGACGGATGGAGCGGGCTTCGATGGCATCGTACAGAGCGCGGATGCAGTCATCCCCCACATACTCGATCAGGCCCTTTTCCAGACCCTCGGCAAAGGGCATGGTCTTGGCACCGGTGAGAATGTCAGTCTTCTGGATCTCGGCATAGACGATGTCGGCGGCTTCATCGGTCATCTGGCAGCCGTCCGGGCCGTAGGCCTTGTAGCCGTTATACTTGGCAGGGTTATGGGACGCGGTGACCATGATACCTGCGTTGCACTTATAGTACCGGGTAGCAAAGCTCAGGGCCGGAACGGGCATCAGGGCACGGTAGATGCGGACCTTGATTCCGTTGGCTGCCAGCACTTCGGCCGCCGCCTTGGCAAAGACATCGCTCTTGATGCGGCTGTCGTAGCTGATGGCCACAGTCTGGGTACCGCCCTGGGTCTTGACCCAGTTGGCCAGCCCCTGGGTGGCCTGCCGGACCACATAGACGTTCATCCGGTTGGTACCGGCACCGATCACGCCGCGCAGACCGGCCGTGCCGAATTTCAGGGCAACGGCAAAACGGTCCTGGATGGCAGCGTCGTCATCCTTGATGCTCTCCAGTTCCGGTTTCAGGTCGGCGTCATCGAGGTCGAAGGCCAGCCAGCGGTCAAACATTTCTTTATACATTTTGAACACCTGCGCTTTTCTTCCAATGATATATTTTGGGTAGTTTTGCTTAACTATCATAAATATACCAATCTGCACCGGTCTTGTCAATCGAATCTTGGCGCAATCACCCATTTTTTGCCCTGTCCGTCTGCATTTTTATGCTTTTTGCTTGCCCCATGCCGGAGAAAACGATATACTGATAAGCGAAACGAACACAGAGGAGGGGCGCGGATGTTTGCGCAGATCAACAGCCTGGGGGTGACCGGCCTGAGCGGTTATCCTGTGACGGTGGAGACCGACATTTCCGGCGGGCTGCCCGCCTTTGCCCTCGTGGGACTGCCTGATTCCGCCGTCAAGGAGTGCAGCGAGCGGGTCCGCAGCGCCGTGAAGAATCTGCACTACCCCTGGCCTGCCAGCCACATCACCGTCAACCTGGCTCCCGCCGACGTGCGCAAGACCGGTTCCCTGTACGATCTGCCGGTGTTTCTGGGCATTCTGACCGCCCAAGGGCAATTGCCCGCTCCGGCCCCGCACCAGGCTTTTCTGGGGGAGCTGGGTCTGGACGGCGCCCTGCGGCCCATCCCCGGGGTGTTGCCCATGTCTCTGGCGGCGCGAAAGGCAGGCATCACCGAACTGTTCTTGCCGGCCGAAAACGCCGCCGAAGCCGCCGTAGCCCCCGGCGTCACCGTCTATCCGGCCCGCACCGCCCGGGAGGTGGTGGAGCATCTGTGCGGCACAGAAAAGCTCTCCCCTGCCCAACCGGACGGATATGACGCGGACGGCGGTTGGCTGGGGCCCGACTTTGCGGATGTACGCGGGCAGGCGGAAGCCCGTCGGGCGCTGGAAGTGGCCGCCGCCGGCGGGCACAATGTGCTCATGGTGGGCCCGCCGGGTACCGGCAAGAGCATGCTGGCCAAGAGGCTGCCGGGAATCCTGCCGCCCATGAGCTATGAGGAGGCCCTGGAGACCACCGCCATCTATTCGGTGGCAGGGCTGATGCGCGCGGGCCAGGGTCTGCTGAAAGCCCGCCCCTTCCGCAGCCCGCATCACAGTGTCAGCGCCACCGCCATTGCGGGCGGCGGTACCAACGCCCGCCCGGGGGAAGTGAGTCTGGCCCACAACGGCGTCCTGTTTCTGGATGAGCTGCCCGAATTTTCCCGGGACACGCTGGAGGTATTGCGCCAGCCGCTGGAGGACGGGAAAATCACCGTGAGCCGGGTCCATGCCAGTGCCACTTACCCCTGCCGGTTCATGTTGGTGGCAGCCATGAACCCCTGCAAGTGCGGGTATCACGGCTGCCCCGGACACGAATGCACCTGCACCCCCAGCGCCATCGAACGGTACCGGCAGAGGATTTCCGGGCCGCTTTTGGACCGCATCGATCTGCATGTGGAGGTCCGGCCGGTGGAATACGACTCCCTGGCAGCCGAGGCGGGCGGCGAGCCCAGCACTGCCATTCTGGCCCGGGTGACTGCCGCCCGTGCCGTTCAGCGGGAACGGTATGCAGGGCTTGCCATCGGCTGCAACGCCCAGCTGCCCAGCAGCCTTCTGCGCCGGTACTGCCGGCTGGCCCCTGCCGCCGAGGCCATGCTGCGCACCGCCTTTGAGCGGATGGGATACAGCGCCCGTGCCTACGACCGCATCCTGCGGGTGGCCCGCACGGTGGCGGACCTGAACGGCAGCGACATCATCGGCCCTGCCGAGCTGATGGAGGCCCTGCAATACCGCAGCATGGACCGCAAACAATAAAAACCGCCCGACTCTTTTTGTGCACAGGCACAGGGAGTCGGGCGGTTTTCCTATCCTGGATATTCCATTCAGAAAAGCAGACCGGCCAGACGGCGGGCGCTTTCGGCCCAGGAATATTTGGCCAGCAGCTCGGCGGGGTCTGCCGCAGGCGGCGTCACTTTCGTCACATCTCCATGATTGAGGGCCAGATCGATATACCCGGCGCAGGGGCCGTAAACCTCCCGCATGCAGGGCGTGTCGCTGACCAGCACCCGGGGTGCCCCGCAGGCCACCGCTTCCAGCGGCGGGATGCCGAATCCCTCATACAGCGTGGGGAACAAAAACGCTTTGCAGTTGGCCATCAGGGTCTTGGCTTCCCCGTCGGAGACATATCCCAGGTAGACCACATTGGGCAGGTCGGCCAGACCCAGTTCCTCTGCCTGCTTTTGCAGGCTGCCGCCCCCTGCTATGGCGAAAACCTCCCGCGGGGCATTTTTGGCGGCCCGCAGCACCCAGGGGAAGTTTTTATTCTTGAGCAGATTGGCCATGGAAAAGTAATATTGTCCCGGCTTCAGGGCGGGCCATTTGCCCCCGTCGGCAAAAACATCCGGGTCAGCTTTGATCCGTTCCATATGCTGCCATGCGTTGCCAATGACGGTGATGCGAGATGGGTCCACCTTATAATATTTGACAATCTCGTTTTTGGAAAATTCCGATACGGTGACAATACCGCAGGCCTGATGGGCCATGGCCCGGTACTGAAGCCGGTGCCACACCGCCGACGCCCGCCCCCGTGGGTCCCGGTAGAAATCCGGACGGACACGGTAGCACACATCATGCCAGACGGCAATCCCCGCGTGCCGGCCGGCCCGCAGAGGGATCACATTGCACATGCACAGCCACCGGCGGCCGGTCTGCGCCAGATACCGCGGATAGTCCCGCTGCTCCCACAGCGGATTCTGCCTGCCGTATGTCACGACCTTCAGGTTTTCATAGGCAGGCTGCGGCGCGCCTTCCGGCACGACCACCTCCAGGGCCCCGGGCGGTGTGATCTTGTCCAGTTCTGCCAGGACTTCGGTGGCATATCTCTGGATTCCAGAAAGGCGCTGGGTAAAGAACCAGCCATCCACAGCATACAGCGGCTTGGCCGCCGGTCTGGCTCCGCAGTCCCGCACCTGCCAGGGGCGGGTACGTTCCCCGCAGGTCCCTGCCAGAGAGCTTTGCGCCGGTTTGGCGGTGATCGTGTCTTTTTGCATCCCTTTTCCTCCTGTCCGGGAAACAGTCATTCAAGAAGTCCCGCCTGCTGTTTGAGAGCCAGAATGCGTTCCACGCTCTCATCCAGGCGGGCTTCGCTCAGTCGTCCATCCTCTACGGCCGCCAGCACTTCCTCATACGCCTGGACCAGACCGGCGGGCATCAGCAGCAGGTCCGCTCCGGCCTGCAGGGCGAGAATGGCAGCTTCGCCCGGTGTGTAAGTTCCCGTCACCGCTCCCATAGAAAGCGAGTCGGTCACCACCACACCGCTGAACCCCAGCTCTCCCCGCAGGATCTCTGTGACCATAGTGTGGGAGAAGGTGGCCGGCAGATCTGCCTCACTGGCAGGGACAGCCTGGGCAGCGGTAATGTGCCCCACCATGACCAGAGGCGCTCCGGCCTGGATTCCGGCCGCAAAGGGCAGGAACTCACAGGCGCGCAGCTCTTCCAATGTTTTTTCGGTACCGGCCGCGCCGTCGTGGCTGTCCTGGGCGGTATCTCCGTGTCCGGGAAAATGTTTGAGGCAGCACAGAACCCCTGCCTGCTCAAATCCCTGCACGGCGGCAGTCACGCACGCCGCGGCGGTCCGGGGATCGGAGGAGAAGGCTCTGGTGCCAATAACCGGATTGTCCGGGTTGGTGTTCACATCCGCCACCGGGGCAAAATCCAGGGTTATGCCATATCCGGTCAGGTATCTGCCGATTTCCAGCGACATGGCCCGCACAGCTTCCGGCCCCTGTTCCCCTACCGCGGCGGCACTCGGATACCGGGGAAGAGAAAAAGCCGGATTTCCGGCCAGACGGGCCACGGCACCGCCCTCCTCATCCACACCGATGAGCATCGGAATCTCCGAGGCCTGCTGCAGTTCATCAACCAGGGTTTTCAGCTGTGACTCGCCGGTGATGTTTTTGCCGAAAAGGACCACACCACCCACCGGATATTCCGCGAGAAAGGCTGCCATGGAGTCGGAGACTTCGGTCACGCCATCGGCATCCGCGTCGTCGATCTCCTCCTGGGAGAGGGATTCTTCCAGCGCATCCGGCCGAACCAGAAACAGCTGCCCTACCTTGTCCCGCAGGGTCATGCCGGACAGCGGGCCGTCCGGCTGCGCCGTCTGGGCCGGCAGCGGGGATGGCGTGGACACCGACACGGAAGATGGTGCTGCGGTGCAGCCGGCCAGCAGGCAGACCGTCAGCCCCAGCGCCGCCGCACGGCGTACAAACGAAACCGCCATCCGCTTCTCCTCCCTCCCCGGGCACAGACTGAAATCTGCCTGTATTATACCACGGGTATCCGCAAAAGAAAATGCCGGACCACGCAAAACGGCACAGCCCCTTACGGGGCCGTGCCGTCAAAGCCAAAAATCATGGTCAGGAATTCTGCCACCCGGCATAGCGGGATTTGCGCAAAGCGCTTTTCATCCGGCTGAGCGTTTCCGGCGTCATGCTCAGGAAACTGGCAATGTGACGGTTGTTCACATCAAAGATCAGGCCGGGATACTCTTCCAGAAACCACTGGAACCGCTGCTTGGCAGGCAGATTGCACATGACGTGGCGGGTATGATTGTGCAGACGCATGGCATCGGTCAAAAAGCGCGCATACAATTCCGTCAGTTCCGGATAGGTATGCACCAGCTTCATCGTTTCCTGCAAAGGCAGTACCACAAACTCACAGTCGGTGAGGGCCACCAGGTTTTCCGGAGAAGGCTCGTCAAAAGAGCAGGGCGGCATGGTGGGCGTTCCGCACTTGAAGCAGAAACAATCCGTATGATCCGCCCCATCCATGTCCACAAAATACCCCCGCGCTACCCCGCTGAGCAAAAGAAACACCTGCGTCTGGATCTCCCCCGCCCGCAAAAATACCGTTCCGCGCGGCATACGGCGCACTTGGGCCAGCTGGCACAGGGACTCCACCAATTTCGGTTCTGTCAGACCATACTGCCGGGTAAACAATTCCATTGCATCCATAGTATACTCCCAAACATTCTTCCCCCCGCCGCATGGCCGGGATATACCGCACACCCGTCATATGGCGCCCTTCGTTTCCGCCAGGATCCCCTATAGGCAGAATTTGTTATTTTATATCATACCCCGAACCTCCGTTCCTTGTCAAGAATCGTTCACATCCGTGGCTCATGCAAGAAAAAGAGACGGACCGGGTCCCGGACATCTTGTTCCGCCCGCCGGCATGCTTTATAATGAAGATACAATAAGAAATTTTTAACAATGTACCGCCCATCCCGTACAGCGGATTCCTGGCAGACAGAAAAGAAAGGTTGCCTACCATGAACAGAAAAAAGGCCAAACGATACAAAAGCCTCCGCCGTGTTCTGAAAGATATGCGCCTGAGTCTGCTCGCCTTTGGCGTGCTGGTATGTCTGGCGCTGTTCGGCGTACTGATAATCCGGCGTTCCCTGCTGATCAACGGGCAGGAAACCGGCGCGGCGTTGGCGCGCAGCTATGCGGAGGAAGCCCGCAGCAACCTGACCGTGTACCAGACCCTGCTGAGTTACGGCACCGCCTTCTTGCAGGACCGGCTGGACGAGGGCTATACGGCCGAAGACCTGTTTGAGCCGGCAGATATGTATTTTGAGCGGGTGACCAGTGTTCTGGGTGAAGGGGTCGTCAGCCCGTTTTTGCTGGTGGGCGATGAAATGCTCACAGCCTCCGGACGCCTGCCCACCGATATCGACCCCGATTATGACGCACGCCAGCGGGATTGGTACCGCATGGCGGTGGCCGAAGAGGGCAAGGTCGTGGTGACCGGTCTGTACACCGACATCGTCACCGAAGAGCCGGTCATTTCGATGGTGCAGGCCTTTGACAGCGGGAACGTGGTGCTGGGATTTGATGTCTTTACCGAAAACTTCCATTTCCAGGCAGATCCTCTGACCCTGGCCCATGCGGATTCCTTCTTCTTGTGCGACGCCACGGGAAAGGTCCTTTATTCCCGCACCGGCCTGCCTTTGGACAGCGAGGGAATCCAGAAATATTGCAGCTGTCTTTTGGAAAAGATTTATGCCGGCGAGCTGGACGAATACTGTGATTTCATCAAGGACCTGGACGGTGACCGCCGGGGTGTTTACTACACCCGGATGGAAAACGGCTGGTATTCCATCGTGACGATCCCCTACAGAAACCTTCTGGGCAATCTGCGTCCCTTTGGCAGCGTGCTGGCCATGATCCTGGGCGTTTCCCTGCTGGTCCTGGCAGTAACGGTCTGGCGGGAAAAGAAATACCATGACCGCATTGACCGCACCGACGAAACCGTTCGGGTACTGGGGAATTCCTACTATGCCCTGTACCGGATCGACTGTGCCCAGGGCACCTATGAGATGATCAAGAGCCCTTCCCCCGTGCAGGAGACTCTGCCCGCAACAGGCAATTACGCCGCCTTGATGAAAATCGTGGAAGACCTGCTAATAAAAGTCAAGTAGAAATTTCAGATTTTTAGGGAGGCGAAAAAATGCAATACAAAATCAAGCCGCTG